>OBDG01000011.1_pt1 | contig 279510 bp, 261 predicted proteins | sample 1481331 | NCBI WGS metagenome assembly OBDG01 (sample SAMN00990124, study PRJEB22392) | human gut metagenome
CCTCCTGGAGACCGGAGGATTCAGACCCCGACTACACCCTGGATCCTGAAGAGCCGGTGTACCGGCTGCGGAAGAGAGCCCTGAACTGGGGCGCCGTATTGAAGAAGGACGCATTGAGGCCGACGACGGGAAGCATAACGAAGCGGTGCCGTATGTCTAACGGTGATGTCGGCAAGACCATGACCGGCAGGAGACTCACCACGATCAGAGCGAGGAAACAACCTGTGGTTGCTGGAGCGCCGTAATACAGATTGATGTCGTGGAAGACGAGGGGCCAGACGGTGAACGGTTCTGGGGAGGAGGTGATGGCAGCTAGCATGGTGGGCATCGACTGCCACAATGCGAGGACGATGAGGAAGAACACCACTGCAAGGATTGGTTGACGGGCGCGACGAAACGGGGTTCGGGCGAGCGCGAGGTCACAGCACCGGTGGGATAGTTCCAGGGTCGCATAGGTGGCGGTTGCTGGCATGACGTGATCTTCCCTGATACCGAATATCGTGTCGCGCGGTTTTGCCGTGGCCGCAGCTGACCGCAGGATAACTCCTCAACGGGTCACAGTCTGCGGGGTGTCGATTTTTCTGTTGACCTCGGCACATCGGGACACAGCTGTCAGCCCAGTGTCAACGTCGGCATGACAAGCTCGTTCACCGGTGACGCTGTCGTGATCGTCGAGGTAAGCCGATTGTGTCATATTGTACGCAGTATGTCTTTTCAACGATTCTTGGCGGGGGTGGCAGCCATCTTGCTTCTCCTGCCTACTGCGTGCGCTGATGATGCGCAGGCGCCCGTTGTCGATAACCTCGGGACGGTCCTCAGCCCCTCCAACTCCCTCATTCGCGAGCCGGCGAATTCGTCAGTCAACGGGACGCTCAAGAGCACATATGAGTACCTCCGGCTCATCGACGGTCACGATCTACCCGACGACGATGGCTACGCTCATGATCATCTGGTCGCGGCTTTGCGCCCGTATTTGGTGAATGGTGGAGACAGTCGGCAGGCCCACGTCACCCAACTCATGGCGGCGTCATCCCTGAAAACCCTCAACGCGTTGTCCGACAAGGAGAGATCAGAGGTCGACAAACGTACCCGCCTGCCGAAGGGCTGCATCACGAGAAAGACGGTGATGACGGATCTGCCCATCGCGACGATGAGGCGGGAGATCGGCCTGTCCAACGACGGGTTGTGCCTCACACCGTGGAAGGTCAAGACGACTTCTTCCGAGGAGGCTCGGTGGGCGATGCAGGCGCTGGCCAGTGCCGACCTATTCAGCAATGCTAAGGACGCCGAGAAATGGGGGTGGGAGTCGATCTCGGACGGGTATTTGCGCCATCTCGAGACCTACAGTGGCCCGAGTACGACTATCGCGATGGCCTTGTCGGCGGCGAATACCGTCTCTACATTGTCTCGTTCCCAGTTGCAACGCATCGGCGACAGTCTCGCGGATGCGCCATGTCCGAGGAAGGACCTTGGTCCGGCGCTCATTCGCAATGGAAAGCCGGTCAAGGACAAGTGCAGTATCGAATCGGCGTACCTGTTGAGGTACTCAGGGAACTGGGCGTGGTGATCAAGGCATTCCCGTTCGACTATTCGGCCCGGGCTGGCCGTTGGGTGCCTGCCGCGCACCATTGCCTCGGTGAGGTCACATAAGCCCTGTGAGTTGCTGCGTGAGCAGTGGCATCGACATGAAGAATGCCCCCGGGTTCGTGGAACTCGGGGGGATCGTCATCACCAGATGGCGACTCTCTTCTCGGGATCGAGCCACATCGGGTCATCCTCGCTCACGCCGAAGGCTTCGTGGAAGGCGTCGATATTGCGGACGATCTGGTTGCAGCGGAACTCGTTGGGCGAGTGGGGGTCCGTGGCGATCCGACGTCGAGCGGCCTCGTCTCGGATGACCCCGCGCCAGATCGAGGCGTAGGACAGGAAGAACCTCTGCTGCCAGGTCAGTCTGGCAACGGGTTCGGGCTCGTTCCCGTCGAAGGAGATCTGAAGGGCCTTGAAGGCGATGCCGGCGCCGCCGAGGTCGCCGATGTTCTCTCCGATGGTCAACTCGCCGTTGACATGCGGGCCGTCGGGGCCGAGCTGCTTGGGGACCAATTCGTTGTACTGGGCGATGAGACCTTTGGTGCGCTCCTCGAAGGCCGCGCGATCGTCAGCAGTCCACCAGTCACGCAGCAGACCCTTCCCATCGCAGGTTGAACCCTGGTCGTCGAAACCGTGACCGATCTCGTGACCAATGACGGTGCCGATACCGCCGTAGTTGACGGCGTCGTCGACATCCGGGTTGAAAAACGGCGGCTGCAGTATCGCCGCCGGGAAGACGATCTCGTTGCGCAACGGGTGATAGTAGGCGTTGACCGTCTGCGGGAACATCATCCATTCGTCGGGGTCAACCGGCTTGCCGAGCTTCTCGACGGTGTGGTCGACGACGAAGGAGATGACCTCTTGGACGGCGTCGACGAGGTTGCCCGGGCCAACTTGCAGACCGGAGAAGTCACGCCACGAATCGGGGTAGCCGATTTTCGTGCGGAAGTTCGCGAGTTTTTCTAAAGCCTCCTTGCGGGTGTCCTCACCCATCCAATCCAGCTGGGTGATGGACTGTCGATAGGCGGCCAGGATGTTGGTGACAAGCTCGTCCATCCGCTGCTTAGAGGCCGGCGGGAAGTAGCGGGCTACGTACATCTTGCCGATGGCTTCCCCCATCGCCGACTGCACGAAGTCGACCGCCCGCTTCCAACGCGGACGCAGGGTCGGAGTGCCGTTGAGGGTGCGGTCGTAGAAGTCGAAGTCGCGCTCGACGAAATCAGAGCTGAGGACCTCGGAGTAGGAGCGAATGACCTGCCACTTGGCCCAGGTGCGCCACTGGTCGATGCGCTCGTCGGTGAGTAGGGTCTCGACGCCGTCGAAGAAAGACGGCTCGGAGTTGATGAGGTTCGTGACGACCTTCATCGGGATGTCGGCGTTGCTGCGCCAGACCTCCAGGTGCAGACCTGGGTGGGCCTCGTCGAGGTCGGCGAAGGTGGTCGGGTTGTAGGATGCTTGCAGGTCGCGGCAGCGCACTCGATCCCAGTGGTGGGAAGCGATTTCGGTCTCCAAGTCCATGACGGTGCGGGCAGCCTGCTCGCCGTCAGGAATGCCGGCCAGCTCGAAGGAAGCCTGGACGTGACGCACATAGGCGTCGCGGATCTCGGCCTTGTCCTCGTCGCGGTAGTAGGCCTCGTCAGGCAGACCGATGCCACCCTGGCCGATCCACAGCACCTCGCGGGTGGGGTCGCCGGGGTCGGACTCGTCGGCGACGTCGAAGAGTCCCGTAATGCCCCGGCGTTCGGCCTTGCCGAGGAAGGTCACCAGGTCGACGACGCTGGATATGCCGTCGATTTCCTCGAAGAAGGGACGCAGTGGCTCGGCACCAGCCTTCTCGACGACGTCGACGTCCATGTAACGGCGGTAGAGCTCGACGGCGACCTCCACCTCGTGCGCGGTGGCCTTGTCGCGGATGTCCTCGCCCTTCCCGGACGACAGGTCCTCGAGGATCCGGTGGACGGCCTCGCGGGACTCGTCGTCGAGCTGGTAGAATGGGCCGTCACCGGAGCGGTCGTCGGGGATGACGGCCTGGGATATCCAGGTGCCGTTGACGTGGCGGAAGAGGTCGTCGGCTGGACGGACGGAAGGATCACGGTCCTCGAAGGTGGCGGTCATGGGGCCCAGCCTATAAGGCTTCACGACGGTGGTACGGCCATCGTCTCAATGTAGCCCGCCGATTGTAGATGTTGGTCGTACGTGACTAGGACATCAACTGGGTGTCATCCCTGGGCCTGCCAGGTGTCGGTTCCGGTAAGGAGAGCTGCCAGTGCAGCGTTGCCATCATTGGTAGGTGATGCGTTTGCGCTGTCAACGAGTCTTGCCAGTTGCGCTTGTGGGGTGGATGTCAATGGTCCAGAGATGGTGGTTGCCATGGCGATGCCGGCCGTCTTGACTCTGCGTTTCTTTTTCGCCGGAGTTGTGCTATTGCAGGCTGTTCTGCCCCACAAGCCAGTTATCCACCCAAGTACAGGTAACGGCAGGGCAATAAAAGCCATTTTGATGTTCCGCGAATACCCGCCCATCGAAAATAGGAAAGGTAGTCAAAACTCAACCGCCCAGAGCACTCCAACGATGGCGCCGATGGCGAGGCCGTTGAGGGGCGCGCGGCGGTGCTGTTCCCTAGTCGTGTTGTCGTGAATAGTCATGGTTGCCCCGTGTATTTACGAAGGATGACGGACGACCTAGTTGCGTAACATGGATGCATGGAGGGTGGCAGCAATTCCACACTCGCCAATGTCGCCACTCAAACAGTACAAACCATCAGAGTCCAAAGAAAAAGATCATCATAACTGAGTATAAATAGACCCAGGCTGCCACGGTTATGAAAAGCGTGACCACTGAAGCAATGCTCATGCTAAGAATAAAAGGGACTTCGCTGTTCTTGAGTCTGATTCCGATATCGCTGAGAGCCAGTCCAGCACAAGGAAACACTGCTAACGAAAGTGAGTGTATTGCTGCTTCTGCACTGCTAAGAGATATATGATCTGCAAACAGGAAGAATTCGGTCGAGAACATGAGTATGCCAGTGAAAGTCGCCATGGCAGCACCTATGATTTTGGTTTTGAGCCTCCGTTTCTCCGGGTTATCGCACGTGTACATCTTCCGTTCCCGCAATCCTGTGGGTCACCCAACCAGAGGGAAAATGAACGACATGGTAAATAAAGACGGATACTCTTTGGGGTCGATCGCCTCTTGGGAATTGACGTAGGACATCACGAATACCGTATCCCAGGCGGCTCCAACGGTGGTGCCGATGATGAGGCCGTTGAGAGGTGCGCGGTGGTACTGCTGTTCAGTTGTGTCTTTGTGGGTGGTCATCGTGGTGCCTTAACGTCAGACGAGTAGCGCGTCGTGGGAGTGTATTTAGAACTCAAAAAAGAATAATGTATTTAAAAATAAGCTGATTGCGAACCAAGCTGCTGTAGAAAGATATAGACCAAGAGCAACCCAGGCGCTCATTTTTGAGATTACCGAGTGGCGATCACTTGGAGTATTAATTCTAGCAATACTGAGCCCCCATCCGGTAATGGGAAACACGATCAAGGGAGCCAGGAACATAACAAAAGCTTTGCAACTGAAAGTGGCATGATCTGGTACCTCCAAAATTCCTATGCCCGCAACAAGACTGTAATAAGTGATGGACATAAGTACCCCGATGGTGGTTGTCATAATGATGCCGGTCGTCTTGACTCTACGTTTCTTTTTTACTGAGGTCGTGCAACTGTAGGCTGTCCTGCCCCACAAGCCAGTTATCCATCCAAGCACAGGTAATGCTAGGGCAATAAAAGCCATTTTGATGTTCCGCGAATACCTGCCCATCGGAAATAAGAAAGGTAGTAAAAACTCAATCGCCCAAGCGGCTCCGACGATGGTGCCGATGATGAGGCCGTTGAGGGGTGCGCGACGGTACTGATCCTTGTTCGTGGTCGTGTTGTCGTGGATGCCCATCGTTGCCTTTCTATAGGCGCTGGCGGCGTCTAAGTCCTAATTTAGTATTTGTGGTTTGGCGATAGGAGGACTATCTAGGGGTAGCTCCACTGTCATCGGTGATGGATAATGACCGCAGGTCACGTCTTCTAACGCTTCAGAGCAATGATATGAACCATTCAAGTCCCAAAGAAAAAACACACCTCTATGATATTGAATACATAAAAGGAGACTGCCAAGGATGCGTATAGTGCGATCAGTGTGGCTATGATTATCTTGGCAAGAAAGTGATTGTCATTCTCCCTGAGGGTAATTCTTGTCGCGCCAAGGGTCCATCCTCCCAAGGAGAACACCGATAGTAGAATGAGGTAATATATAATGGTTTCTTCGCCGCTAATGAACCTCAGAGTTGACAAGAAGCGCTCAATGGAAGCCATAAGTACACCATTGAGGGCGAATATGGTAGCGATGGTAGCCTTGACTCTATGCTTTTGCTTCGTTGAATCGTTGCAGTCGACAGCGGCTTGTTCCCACAGTCCGGCGAGCCACCCCGTCACAGGGAAAACAAAGGACATGATGAATTGGGGCGGAAAGGATTTAATGTCTTGTTTTGCTAGGGGCGGAGTTATGAGGAATCCCAAAATCACGAGTGCCCAGACGGCTCCGACGATGGTGCCGATGATGAGGCCGTTGAGGGGTGCGCGGTGGTACTGGTCCTTGGGTGTGTTGTTGTGGGTGGTCATCGTGGTGCCTTGGTGTGGGGGTCGCAGGCGTCTCCTACACCGTTGTGGTCGGTGTCGGTCTGGTCTTGGTTGGCGATGGTGGGGCAGTTGTCTTGGTTGTCGGGCACGCCGTCGCCGTCTCGGGTGACGTGGATGGGGAAGGTGAGGGTGTCACTGGTGCCCGTGCCATCGGTGATGTGTAGGTGTGCCCGATACTTTCCCAGCTGCTTTAGGGTGCGGGTGATCCTAGGTGTGGCACTGTCGATTTCGTAGTGGCCGTCCCCGTCAAGGTCCCATTGCCAGCGGTGGATGCGTCCGATCGAGGTGTAGGACGAGGAGGCGTCCAATTCGAGGGGTTCACCTGCACGTACCAGGTTTTGCCCGATGACGTCGGCGCGCATCCGCACCCCAGGCACCGGCGCCACCTGCGAGACACCGGCAGACAGGCCATACATCCTCGGCGGTTTGACCAAGGGACGCACCATCCCGGCAATCTGCTCATGGCCAATCACATTCGGATGATACCAATTATTCTGATCCCAACTTGGAAGTGACCAGGTCTTCCCGGTCCACCCCTCATCGCCGGCAGTCTCATGGAACTCGTTGATCCAGCGATAAGGATTGTGTAAATCAAGATCAATGAAGGACGGTTCTGGCTCATGGGTGTTGAACAGGCTGGTGGTGGGGGCGTAGGTCACTTTGAGGCCATGAGACGTGTTCCAGGCCTTGATGGTGGCGGCCTGCCGGGCGCGGAACTCGTCCTCGGCGGCCCGGACACGGGTCGCCGGTATGCCCGTGCCAGGAACGTCCTCGGCAGCCGGGATGAGGTAGGGGTAGCCGATCAGGATGACACGGGTGTGAGCCGGATCCGCCAGTCGGTGCTGGATATGTGACAGCAATGTCACCGTGTTCGTCATCGTGGCATCAGTCTTCTTGCGTGCTGCGTCAACCGTCCCGCTGCACTTTTTTGCTGACCATGCTATTTCTGCAAAGCAGTTTTCGACGACGTCAGCGAAGTTGAGGTCGTTGCCTCCGGCGGTCATGAGGATCACGCCGGTGTGGGGATTCATGGTATCGGCCTGGCTGATGATGTTGTGGTCTCCGGTGGCGATCTGGGCGCCGCTCCAGGCTTTCACGTCGAGTTGGTAGGTTGTGTCCGTGCTTTTCTGGTTGAGCATGCCGGTGAGTACCGAACCGTAGTTCTTGGGGCTGCGATATGACCCATCGGCTGGATACCCATCTTTCAGGGTTCCGTTGCCTGCCGAGTACGAGTCGCCCAGGACGGTCATTGTCACCAGCCTACGGGGCTGATGGGTCCCGATGTTGTCGAAGGACTGCAGACCACGCAACACCGGTATCGCCTGTATCGTCGCCATCATCTTCCCTGCGGGAGTCTTCACGGACCCCGTGAACGAGCCGTCGGTCTGCTGCTGCTTCACGAGCCACTTCTGGCCGGCCACCGCCTGCGCCTTGTGATCCGCATCTCCAGCCCGGTCCAGACCAGCAGCCACCCACGCGGTGGTGTTCACATTCGGGCCCTTGCCCTTGGAGCCCCAGGCACCATCCTGCTTGTCGGCGTCGAGACGCTTGACAAGACTCGTGACAGCCTTCTGCTTGTCCGGAGACTCCACATGAGACAGGGCCGTGAGCGTGAGACCATCGGTGTCCGGATCATCCCACTGGGGAGTCGTGGTCGCATACTTGGTCACCTTGTCCAACAGCGCCTTGGGGATCGGTTTGCCCAACCGCTCCAGGGCAATCATGTCCAACGCCTGATTCGTCGCATACTCCTCGAACTGGGACGCCTTGGTCACCGGTTTGGCATAGTCAACTCCGCCATAGGTGGTCGACTCACCAAGAGCCAGCAGAGTGATCGTCACCTTCGCACACCCACCCACATTCTTCGCGGTGCAGTAACTCGGCCCCTGAGCCTTGATGGTGTCCTTGACCTTGGCGATGGTAGGCGAATCCTTCCTGCCAGCCGCCACCAACGCCAGAGCCCCATCCAACTGCGGACCCAACTTGCCCTTGGTCAGATCGGCCTGGTGACTATCGATGTAGTCGGCCGCCTGCTGGGCTTGGGAGGCATAATCGGCGGGCCCAGACGTCTGAGCTGCCTGGGCGGGGGCCGCCGTCACCCCCACTGCGCCTACCATCAGTGCAGCGGCCACCACCGGGCCCACCACACGCTTGCACGTCGTCCTTGCTCCTACTGCCATGGCTACTCCTCAATCTTGGAGCGTTCCGAGAGGAGCCGCGGGCAGCACAGGCGTAGCAAGCGTCGGTGACGATCCGTAACCCTCGACGGAACCAGAAACCAATCTCCACGGTGATCTGGTACTCCGACTTCCACACACCGGATGTGGTCACGGTTGCGGGACAGAGCCGGATTCCCACCGACTTCCCCACATCACCTGGGCATCAACCCATCCATTGGGCTGACGGCGAACACAGTACACCCCAAGCTCTAGGAACACACACGACACAGCACGTGCCGACGCCAGGAGGCTTTGGGATCAAGACACATTTCTGGTCTCGGAAGTTTCAGCCTTGAACCTGCCAGGTGTCGCTGCCGAGTAGCAGCTGTTGCAGCGCGGCGTTACGGGAGCCAGGGTCGGTCGCATCCCCGGAAGCCAGCTTCACTTGGGCACGAGCCTGGTCGTCATAGGTGGGGCGCTCGACGTCGCGGAAGATTCCGACCGGGGTCTGGCTGACGATGACGCCGTCATCCAGGTGAGCAAGTTCGAAGGCCAGCGACGGGTCAGCACGGTGGGAGTCGTGGACGAGCACGTGGTCCATACCCACCTCGGCGACGTCAGCCACCGTCAACTCGCCACTGACGGGGTCGCGCACCACGCCGCGAGAACCATCGGCCCCGACGAGAACGGGCTCGCCGTCGGCCAGACGGATGAGGTGCTGGCTGGCCTCCGGACCCTTGTAGTCGTCGAAAGCACCGTCGTTGAAGATCGGGCAGTTCTGATACATCTCGACGAAGGAGGTACCGCGGTGTTTGGCGGCCGCGGTGAGTACCTGGGCGAGGTGCTTGCGGTCGGAGTCGACGGCTCGAGCCACGAAGGAGCACCCGGCACCCAGGGCCACGGCCAGCGGGTTGAACGGGGCGTCAATCGAACCCATCGGGGAGGACTTGGTGACCTTCCCAGCCTCCGAGGTGGGGGAGTACTGCCCCTTCGTCAGTCCATAGATTCGGTTGTTGAACATGAGGATCGTCAGGTTGACGTTGCGGCGCATGGCATGGATGAGGTGGTTGCCGCCGATGGACAGAGCGTCACCGTCCCCAGTGATGACGAAAACGGCCAGATCCGGGCGAGACACTGCCACCCCCGTCGCGATGGCCGGGGCACGGCCGTGGATGGAGTGCATGCCATAGGTGTTCATGTAGTACGGGAAGCGCGAGGAGCAACCGATACCCGAGATGACAACGGCGTTCTCCTTGGCGATGCCCAGATCCGGCAGCACACCCTGGAAGGTGGACAGAATCGCGTAGTCGCCACAGCCGGGGCACCAGCGCACCTCCTGGTCGGAGGCGAAGTCACGACGCTTCAGCGGCTCGATCGCCAGCGGCACACCGGCAAGTCCGGCGGGACGATCCTCGGTGGTGATGTCAGTCATCTCAGGCCTCCTCGGTCTCGCCGTTGCAGTACTGGCACAGTTCCTCACACAGGTCGACCGGGGAGATCGGTAGCCCGCGCACCCGCGAGATCGTCTTGACGTCGACGAGATACCTCGAACGCAACAACATCGCGAACTGGCCGGTGTTCATCTCGGGGACGACCACTCGGCGGTAACGATGCAGCAGGTCGCCCAGGTCCTCCGGCAGTGGGTTGAGGTGACGCACGTGGGCCTGAGCGATGGACAGGCCACGAGCACGGACTCGACGCACCGCAGCGGTGATCGGACCGTAGGTGGAACCCCAACCCAGCACCAGGACGTCAGCGTCACCGGACGGATCGTCGACGACGGTCGGCGGAATGGTCTTGGAGATGCCCTTCACCTTGGCGGCTCGGGTGGTGACCATGTCCTCGTGGTTGGACGGGTCGTAGGAGATGGCGCCGGTGCGAGCCGACTTCTCCAGACCGCCGATGCGATGCTCCAGACCCTTGGTCCCGGGCAAGGCCCACGGACGGGCCAGGGTCTCCGAGTCGCGGTGGTACGGCATGAATCGCGGTGAGCCGTCGGCAGCGGAGGAGTTGGGCTCGGTGGCAAAGTTCGGGTCGATGCGCGGGATCTCGTCGAGGTCCGGCACCTTCCACGGCTCCGCGCCGTTGCCGAGGTAGCCGTCGGACAGCATGATGACCGGGGTGCGGTAGGTCACGGCCACCCGGCAAGCCTCCAGAGCGGTGTCGAAGCAGTCCGACGGGGACTTGGCCGCGAGCACGGGGACGGGGGACTCACCGTTGCGGCCGAACATCGCCTGCAGCAGGTCAGCCTGCTCAGGCTTGGTCGGCATTCCGGTCGACGGGCCGGCACGCTGCACGTCGACGACGACGAGCGGCAGCTCGGTCATGACGGCCAGGCCGATGGCCTCGGACTTGAGGCTCATACCAGGTCCGGAGGTCGTCGTCACGCCCAGGGAACCCGAGAAGGAGGCGCCGATGGCGGAGCTGACACCAGCGATCTCGTCCTCAGCCTGGAAGGTGACGACGTTGTGGGACTTGCGCTTGGACAGCTCGTGCAGGATGTCGGAGGCCGGAGTGATGGGGTATGAGCCCAGGAAGAGCTGCAACCCGGCCCGGTTGGCACCGGTGATGAGGCCGTAGGCGGTGGCGAGGTTGCCGGTGATCTGGCGGTAGGTGCCCTCGGGCATCGGTGCCGGGGCCACCTCGTAGCGGACCCGGAACAGCTCGCAGGTCTCGCCGTAGGCATGCCCGGCCTTGAGGGCGGCGATGTTGGCATCGCGAATCTCCGGCTTGGAGGCGAACTTGCCGGCCAGGAACTTCTCGGAGGGGCCGAGCGGACGCCCGTACAGCCAGGTCAGCAGCCCCAGGGCGAACATGTTCTTGGCTCGTTCGGAGTTCTTGCGGCCCAGGCTGAAGGGCTCGACGGCGGCCACGGCCAGACCGGTGAGGTCCAGCTCGACGACCTGGTAGGACTCCAGGGTGCCGTCGTGACGCGGATCCTCGGCGTATCCGACCTTCTTCAAGTTCTTCGCGGTGAACTCGGCGGAATCAAGGACGATGAGGCCGCCGCGGCGAAGATCGCCGAGGTTGGCGGCCAGGGCAGCCGGGTTCATGGTCACCAGGACGTCGGGCTGGTCGCCTGGGGTGGCGATGTCGTAATTGGCGAAATGCACCTGGAAGCTCGAGACGCCGGGGATGGTGCCTTGGGGAGCACGAATCTCGGCAGGGAAGTTCGGCAGGGTGGAGACGTCATTGCCATGGATGGCGGACTCAGCGGTGAAGCGGTCACCGGTCAACTGCATGCCGTCGCCGGAATCGCCGGCGAATCGAATGACGACTCGGTCGAGGGACTGGACCTCTCGCTCGTCAGTGGTGTGATGTGCCGTGTCGGTGGAAGGCACTCTGACCTCTTTTCTCGTCGCGGGACTCCGGTGGGGACGTGTCACGTGGTGGCGAATGGTCGTACCCGCGAGGCGCGTCCGGATGCTTCGGAACCGGCTCCCAACGCTACCATTGCGCCGCTGCTCGTCGAACTTGGCCATCGTCTGGGTTGAGCGCCTACCCACGGCACAGATCTGGCTGGACGACATCGTCGGTACGATGGCCCGGTGAAGTTCATCGACTGGTTCGCCGACGAGTCCGTGTACGTCGTCGACCTCGCCCTGGCCTGTTGCGGGGTCGAGAGCGGGGCGGCAGTGCCGACTGCGGCCCCCACCTGTCAGGACGCCCCCTCGGGGGTGCCGGTCGTCGCGGTGGTGTCGGGAACCATTTCGACGGTGTTGGCGCCGGTGGTGTGCTCGACCATTGAAACCTTGCGTGAGGACCATCCGGTCGACGTCGTGGCCTTCGGGGCCTGTGCTTGCGCCGGTGGCCCCTATTGGGACTCGGCGGCAGTCGTCGACGGACTGCCCGCGATCGGTGTCGAGGCAGATCACTGGATCCCGGGTTGCCCGCCGGCCCCGGACGCTCTCACCGGCTTCCTGTCCTCCTCCCGGGAGGCAGCATGACGACCATCGATGTCCCTGCAGACAGGTGGCATGACGCCGTCGCCGAGGCGATCGCCACCCACCCGTGGCTGGTCCATCTGACGGCCATCGACGGGGCGGGCGAACGCGGACAGGACCCCGACATCATCGTCGTCTGTCGATGCGAGAACCATGACGGCGACGACGTCACCGTCTCCACTCGTGTGCCACGCGATGGCGGGAGCCTCGACTCCGTCGTCGACGTCGTGGCAGGAGCTGCCTGGTATCAGCGAGAGATCCACGAGTCCTTTGGGGTGACCTTCGTCGGCCCGGGAGCTGACAATCGTGCCCTCCTCATCTGCGACGCGCCCAAGCCGCCGCTGCGCAAGGAGGTCGTGCTGGCGCAACGAGCCGAGACGACGTGGCCCGGCGTGGCCGGCCCGGGCACCTCGACGTCAGCGAGCCGACGCCGTGCTCTACCTGCCGGTGTTCCCGACCTCGAGACCTGGCAACGCATCAAGGACGGTGAGGATATTTCTGACGTCGAGGTCGTCGCGGCCATGTCAGGGCGACGTCCACGATCGAGCGCCGGACGAGATGCCGGAGCCACACGGGCCACACGAGGACAGGCCGGACAAGGGAGGCGAGCATGAGGCATTCCGCCATCGACCTCGACGTTGACGCCTGCACCTCCTGCGTCATCTGCGCGCGGGCATGCCCGGCCTGGTGCATCACCATCGACGCCCACAATGAATCCGTTCCCGACTCGGATGCCCGTCGTCCTCGCACCGTCGCCGTCCTCGACGAGTTCACCATCGACTGGGGATTGTGCATGTACTGCGGGATGTGCATCGAGTCGTGTCCGTTTGACGCCCTGTCATGGAATGACGAGCGGGTACCGGATTCGGAGACGCGAACGGACCTCGTCAGCGCGTGGGGATCGGACGGTGGCCGGTGAAGCAGCCGGTTGGCTGGCGTCGACGCATCCAACTCAAGTGGTTTGCCTACCTGCGCGCCTGGCGGTCCCGGTCAGTCCTGGAAGGACTGGTCGGGACGATTCTCATCACGGCCGGATCCCTGACCCCGGCATATCTACCGTTGAACTCACCGTGGTGGTCCCGGCTCGACGAGGCCGGGCTGCGTGGCTCGACCTGGCGCATCGTCGGAACCCTCCTCGTCCTTGTCGGCGTCGGTCTGCTGGTGGATTCCTGGCTTTGCTTGCGTCCCGGCCGTGAGCCCCGTGACCTCGGCGCCGAGCCGCTTCCCAAACATGTGCGTCGGTACTTCAAGCGTCGTCCGGGAATCCGCGCCGGGCTGCGCCCGTGGGCCGTCCTCGGCGTATGGGGCCTGCCCTTCCTACTCGCCCCACCCATCTTCAGTCACGACGCCTACTCCTACGCTGCGCAGGGGTGGCTGCTGGAGAACGACATCAGCCCTTATGAGGGGTACCCAGGTCTGCTGCCGGGGGCCTTCGCCGACCAGGTGGCCCAGGAATGGCGGTACACCAAGACCCCCTATGGCCCGTTGGCCCTGGCCGTGCAGCACCTGATCGTTCATCTCACCGGTGACAACCCATATTGGTCCGCGGTGTTCATGCGGATCCCAGCCGTTCTCGGCGTCATCGCCATTGGCCTGCTGATGTCTCGGGTGGCCCGCAGGGTCGGCCGGGACCCGCACTTTGCCGCATGGTTCTCCACCCTCAACCCGATCCTCGTCGTCGACTTCATTGGCGGAGCCCACAACGACTCCCTCATGATGGGGCTGGTCGTCATCGGGTTGTGGCTGGCATGCATGACGAGCTGGTCGTGGCTCCTCGGAGCAGTCCTCGTTGGGGCGGCGGCGGCCGTCAAGCAGCCGGCCCTCATGGTGGCCGTGGCATTGCCATTCATCCGTCATCCCATGGAGTCGTGGCATCCCCGTCACCTCTTCCCAGCCCTGGGGCGAGCGGTGTGGTCGCTCGCTGTCTCGGTGGCGGTGTTCGCGGGTATTTCATGGGCATCCGGTCTGGGATTCGGCTGGTACCACGCCGTCGACGTCCCGGGCATGGTGCTGACGGTTTCGCCATTCACCCTCGTCGGCATGGGGGTGCGCATGATTCTCGGGCTCTTCGGGGCTCACCAGGCCGCGGCTGCCGTCATCCCCATCGCCCAGGCGATCGGCGTGCTCGTGGGAGCCGCGCTCCTCGTCGTCATGGCGATTCGTCTGCTGCCCCGCAAGCCGCTGTCCTTCCTTGCCCTGGGATTCCTCGCCGTCGCACTGTGCGCGCCCGCCCTGCACTCCTGGTACGTGCTGTGGGGAGCGCTGTTGCTGCCCTTGATCGACAAAGCCGCCCGGTACGTGCGCCCGGCAGTGTGGACCACCGTCATCCTGCTGTCCTTCGACGCCGTCAACCTGTCGTGGCGCAATAGTGCGGTGGCCCTTGGGGTCGCTCTGGTCCTGGTGCTGGCGGCCCGACTGGTCTGGCACGAGCGCAGCCTGGGACAAGGGTGGACGCACAAGGATGTCCACGTTCCGCATCGGCACACAGCTCACGAACAGTCGTGACCGGTATTCTGCTGCCATGTCTGTGACCAGTCTGACTGCGAGCTCCCAGACCTACCTCAAAGCGATCTGGAATCTCCAGGAGTGGTCTGACGACCCCGTCGGCACCTCGATGTTGGCTGCCAAGGTGGGGGTGCGGCTCTCGACCGTCTCCGAGGCCGTTCGAAAGCTGACCGAACAGGGGATGCTTCAGCACACCCGGTATGGGTCAGTTGCCCTGACCGAGGAAGGCGCCCAGCACGCCGTGGCGATGGTGCGCCGCCACCGTCTCATCGAGACCTTCCTGGCAGAAACCCTGGGATACCGCTGGGATCAGGTCCATGAGGAGGCCGAGGCCCTCGAGCACGTCGTCTCCGACTTCATGGTTGACCGTATCGACGAGTTGCTCGGGTACCCCACCAAGGATCCCCACGGCGACCCGATTCCCAGCCGAGCTGGGGACATTGAGCATCCGGACGGGGCGGTGCAGCTGTCGGCCGTCCACCCCGGGGTGGTCGTGCGCGTCGAGAGGGTGGCTGACGGTGACCCTGGTCTCCTGCAGTTCCTGGCTGAATGCGGCATCGGCGTTGGTACCCGGATGGAGCCGCGCCCGGGTGCCCCTTACTCCGATTCGATCGAGGTTACCGTGGCCGATCGGGCCATACCGCTGGGCCGTTCAGCGACCGACGCCGTCTGGGTGAGCGTCGAGGGCTGAGATCGCCTGTGGCGACGTGCCCGCGTGACGACGCCGTGGCGCGGGCTGAAGAGGTAGACGAGTAGGAATGCCACGCCCTGCACGACGACGACCAGGCCGCCGGGGGAGACGTCGAACCAGTAGCTGAGGTAGATGCCGACCACCGTGCACAGCGCCGACAGGCTCGGCGCGATGACGAGCATCCGTGAGAATCGGTCGGTGAGCAGGTAAGCCGTTGCTCCCGGAATGATCAGCATCGCCACGACGAGAACGACCCCGACGATCTGCAGGGCGACGACCGCCGTCAGCGCCAGCATCCCGAGCAGGAGAGCCCCGAGGAGGCGTGGGGACAGACCGATGGCGTGGGCATGGACGGGGTCGAAGGCGTAGAGGGTGAGATCCCGACGCTTGAGCAGCAGCACGAGCAGGCTGATCCCGGCCAGGATCGCTACCTGAACCATGTCGGCCTTCGTGATGCCCAGCACATTGCCGAAGATGATGTGATTGAGGTCGGTCTGGCTCGGGGTCGTCGAGATCAGGATGAGACCGAGGGCGAACATCGTCGTGAAGACGATGCCGATCGCGGCGTCCTCCTTGACCCTGCTGGTGCCGCGGACCACCCCGATCAGGATGACGGCGAGGAAGCCGAAGACCACGGCGCCGAGGGCGAAGGGCAGGTCGAGGATGTATGCCAGAGCCACTCCAGGTAGTACGGCGTGGGAGACGGCGTCCCCCATGAGAGACCATCCGACCAGCACGAGCCAGCACGACAGCAGGGCACAGACGACGGCCGCGACGACGCTGGTCGTCAGAGCGCGAACCATGAACTGGTAACTCAGTGGTTCGGTGAGCCACACGAGGGCATTCATGCCATCCTCCCGGATTCGGTGACGTCGACCCCGAAGGTCAACGCGAGGTTTTCTGGACGTAGTGCCTCGGCGACCGGTCCGTGGAACAGGATGGTGCGCAGCAGCAGGACCGCGTCGTCGGCGAGGTCGGGCAGGGCGTGGAGGTCATGGGTGGACACGATGAGGGTTCTTCCCTGGTCGGCAAGGTCACGCAGGAGTCTGACGATCGTCGCCTCGCTGCGTTTGTCGACCCCGGCGAAGGGCTCGTCGAGGAGCATGACGCGAGCTCCCTGGGCAATACCACGAGCGACGAAGGCGCGTTTGCGTTGGCCGCCCGACAGCTGGCCGATCTGACGATCCGTCAGGTCAGCCAGCTCGACCCGTTCCAAGGCCTCTGCCACGGCCTCGCGATCCTCGGCGCGTGGCCGTCGGGTGAATCCCTGCTGGCCGTAGCGACCCATCATGACGACATCGCGCACCGACACCGGGAAGGACCAGTCGACGTCCTCGGCCTGTGGGACATATCCGACGATGCCGTGACGACGAGCCTTGGCGGGGGAGTCGCCGTCGATGAGGACCCGGCCATGTTCGGGCCGAACCATCCCCATGATCGCCTTGAAAAGGGTGGACTTGCCTGACCCGTTCATCCCGATGAGACCGGTGACGCGACCCGGCTCGACGGAGACGGTGACGCCCGACAAGGCGACCACCTCCCCGTAGCGCACTGAGAGATGGTCGACGTCAACACATCCGGTCATGACTTCTTTCCGGTGAGGGCAGTGGTGATGGTGCGGGCGTCGTAGTTGATGAGATCGAGGTAGGTCGGGACCGGTCCGTCGGCCTTGGAGAGGGAATCGACGTAGAGGGTGCCGCCGAACTTCGCCCCGGTGGAGTTGACGACCTGCTTCATGGGTTTGAGGGAAACCGTGGATTCGCAGAACACGGCCGGAACCTTGTTCTTCCTGACGAAGTCGATCGCCGAGGCGATCTGCTTCGGTGTGCCCTCCTGATTGGCATTGACGGCCCAGAGGTACTTCTCGGTCAGGTCGGTGTCCCGAGCGAGGTAGGAGAAGGCGCCTTCGCAGCTGACCAGGGCACGCTCATTGCGCGGCAGGGCGGACAACTGGTGGGTCATGTCATCGGTGACCTTCTGGAGTTTCTCCTTGTAGGTGTCTCCGTTGGACTTGTAGTCCTTGGCATGGTCGGGGTCGAGTTTGCTGAAGGCCTTGACGATGTTGTCAGTGTAGATCTGGACATTCTTCGGGCTCATCCAGGCGTGCGGGTTCGGCTTGCCGGCGTACTCGTCCTCGGCGATGTTCATCGGTTCGACGCCCTCGGAGACGACGACGTGCGGGACGTCGGCGGATTCCACGAACTTCTGGAACCAGCGCTCCAGGCCCAGCCCGTTGTCGAGAATGAGATCGGCCTTCGACGCCTTCTTGATGTCGTCGGGGGTGGGCTCGTAGTCGTGGATCTCGGCGCCGGGCTTGGTGATCGACTCGACCGTCAGGTCGTCGCCGGCAATGTTCCTCGCGATGTCCTGCAACACGGTGAAAGTGGTGAGGACGACGGGTTTGTTGTGTGATTTCGGGGGATTGGCAGCGCCGCAGCCAGTTAGGGCGAGCGCGACTGCCGCGACGAGCCCGATGACCATGGCGTGAAGGGAGCGATGCATGGAGACCTCCTTGGGGTTGTGAAACTTAAAAGTTCGGTCAACCTAAGTTCAAGGCGAGGCTACATCGTGAGGATGGCGGGTGCCACCGTGAGTTTCTGGTGGGATGGGTGCAGGAGACATGTCCTCGCCATCGGCGAAGGCCTTCGTCAACCAGCTTTTCTGGGTGGTGATTCGGCAAGGTGGCAGGCTTGAGGTCATGGATGAGGTGAAGATCAGCGGTACCGACGATGTGACGATCACCCTGGACCGCCCCCGAGCCATCAATTCGTTGTCCGGCGAGATGCTGGCGGCCATCGGGAAGGCCGTCGAGGATTCGCCGCGCAGTATCGACCTGTCAGGCGCGGGAGAGCGCGGTTACTGCTCCGGGGCTGACATCCGTGAGCTCAGGTCGCTGGCTCTGGAGGATCCCGAGGCTGCCGGCGACTGGTTGGATTTCGAGTACGACGTCGATGCGGCGATCGCGGCGGTCCACTCCGGAACCGCGCATCTGCACGGGATCTCCATGGGCGGTGGTCTTGGTCTGGCCCTTCGCCTCAAGCAGGTCGAGGCACGAGAGGACCTTGTTCTGGCGATGCCGGAGACGGGTATTGGGCTGTGGCCCGACGTCGGTGTGTCTTTCGAGCTGTCCCGCGCCCCGCGGTATGTCGGGCGCCACCTGGCCATGACAGGAGCCTCCATCGACGCAGCCTCGGCGCTGTGGGCTGGTCTGGTGGACGAGGTCGTTGACGCCGACGGCAATCCTGCTGACGTCGATCCAGTTGCATGCCAGCTGGCCCGCGACGCGGTGTGGATCCAGGAGTGCTACGACACCGACGACCCGGTTGAGGTGTGTCGTCGACTGGCTGATCGCCCGGAGGAAGCCGCACGCAAGACCGTTGGGCATATCGCAACCCGCTGCCCGTTGTCGGTGGCCGTCGCGCTGGCAGCCGTCATCAAGGCTGAGAGTGCGTCAGGACTCGCTGAGGTTTTGGAGACTGATCGAGCCTTGGGGCGCTCCTTCATGCGCGACTCGGACTTCTGCGAGGGGGTGCGGGCTCAGCTGGTCGACAAGGACCGCAACCCCCACTGGTCACACGAGAGCCTGGCCGACGTCCCCGCGCGTCGTGTCGAGGAGATGTTCGACCCGTCCTGAGTCACAGGTCGTAGTCGACGACGACGGCCGCGTGGTCGGAGGTGCGCTCGGCATAGGAGGGGTCTCGGTCGATCTCGGCTGTGACGGCCTTCCTCGCCAGCTCCGGTGAGGCCAGGTGATAGTCGATACGCCATCCGGCGTCATTGACGAAGGCCTTGCCACGCCAGCTCCACCAGGAATAGGGGCCGTTGACGTCAGGGTGCTGGGCGCGCACGACGTCGACGAGGGTCTCGGGAGACAGGATGGTGTCGAACCACTGCCTCTCCTCGGGCAGGAATCCCTCGTTGCGTTGGTTGGACTTCCAGTTCTTGAGGTCGGCGTTCTCATGGGCGATGTTGAAGTCGCCCATGAGAAGGACATGACGCCCCTGGGCCGCGCACTCCTGGCGTCGGGTCGCCAGGTACTCACGGAACCCGGCGAGGAAGGTCATCTTGCGGTCCTGCTTGGCTATGGACTTCTCGTCCTTGGGGTCCGGAGTGGCTCCCTTGGGCAGGTACAGGCAGGCGACGGTGACGGGTGCGTCGGCGAGATCAACCTCGATGTAGCGCCCCTCGTCAGCGAAGGGAAGCAGCTCAGCTGGTAGTCGATCGGTGATTCCGGTGCGGACCTCGTCGAGATTGGGTGTCTCCCCGGGGGTCATGACGAGGTGGGTGCCCCAGGATCTGACCTCGGCCGGAGCGGTGCGGGTGAGCAGGGCGACGCCATTGCGTCCGGCCAACGAACCCGGCGCCCAGGAGACGTGACGATCGCCGAACGCCCCCTCCGGGAGATCGGCGGGACGGCAGCGCACCTCCTGCAGGCCGATGACGTCGCAGTCACGGGTCTCCATCCAGTCGGAGAATCCCCGTTTCAGGGCAGCTCGGATGCCGTTGACGTTGAAGCTGGCGATGCGCATGGGGAGAGTTTGTCACAGGGTGACGACGCAGTGACGTGACGGCTGTTCGGCATCACTCGTAGAGGTACCCGACGAAGGCATTTCCCTCCTCGCGGGCGATGTCATGGAGTCCACACGACTCGTAGAAGGCGACGATCTCGGGGATGTCGTCGGAGAGCAGGACGATCTGGCGCAGCCCCGAGTAGTGCTCCATCATCGACGTCAGCAGGTGGCGGCCAATCCCATGCCGCTGCCACTTCGGATGAACCAGTAGGTCCTGAATGAGGGCGACCTGGACGCCGTCAGAGATGGCTCGTGAGAAACCGATGAGTTCATCGTCGATCCTGGCGCATCGCACCTGGTCGACTCGGTCGAGCAGCCCTTCCATCTTGTACGGGTGGGTGGTGTAGGCGGTTCAGCCAACCGAGTTGTACAGGGTCATCAATTCTTCGATGTGAGGGTGCTGATGGTCATAGGAGACACCCTGACATGTTGGTCCTGACATGTCGACATTGTCCAACTCGGCGTGCGGACGGGGAGCCTCATCACAAGGCCACACGCGGTGGTCCTGGCTGGTCCGTCGGGCTTGGTGACGGGCCGGATTGGTCACGACGCCGGCACGCCTGCTAGTATTTTCGATCGCTGGCTCGCGCCAGCAAGGCAGGTTGCCCGAGTGGCCAAAGGGAGCGGTCTGTAAAACCGTCGGTTCGCCTACGTTGGTTCGAATCCAACACCTGCCACGCAACCCCCGGGTCGGATGGATTCGGGGGTTGGTTTCGCCAAAGCAAGATTCTTGGCCGACTCGTTCGGTCGGGGAAACGGTAGAGGTGAAAACGGCCTGGTTCGATTGATTACCGGTTCCCACAGGGGATTTCATTCCGGGGTCAGGAGATTCGGGTTTCAATTTGCCAACGACTGGAAGCTCGTGTAACTTTCTCATTCGTTGCCCCTATAGCTCAGTAGGCAGAGCGTCTCCATGGTAAGGAGAAGGTCAGCAGTTCGATTCTGCTTGGGGGCTCTGAGTGTGAATCGGCCCCACTCGCCCGGTGGGCCGGGCCCGAATGGGTGCCGAGGATCACATGGCGGGGTAGCTCAGGGGTAGAGCAAGCGGCTCATAATCGCTGTGTCGCGGGTTCGATTCCCGCCTCCGCTACCAAAACAAACCGGGGAAACTCGGGAGCGCACACTCCACACGGCTCGAAAGTAGGAAAGATGGCCAAGAAGTCCGGCGACGTTCGCCCGAAGATCACGCTCGCCTGCACCGAGTGCAAGGAGCGCAACTACATCACCAAGAAGAACCGCCGTAACAATCCTGATCGCATGGAGATGGCGAAGTTCTGCCCGCGCTGCCACAAGCACACCGCGCATCGCGAGACCCGCTGACGCCGGGTTTTCAATCCAAGAACCTTTGACGAGGGGTCACCTGAGGGTGGCTCCTCGTCTTTTCGCTCGTTCTCAAGGGTTCTGTGGCGTCGGGGGTCTGGGATAGCCTGAACGACATGCCGATCAGTCCTGATGACGTCGGGCGCACGTATCCGACGACAGATCCCTACCTCGTTACCGCGGAGAAGATCCGGGAGCTCGCCACCGCCTTGGGTGACACTGCTCCGGCCTACCGGGGGGACGACCCCATTGCTCCGCCCACATTTGCCATGGTGTTGGCGTCCCGGGCGTGGGAGGCACTGTTCGACGACGAGCAGCTTGGCCTCCAGCTGGAGCACATGATTCACACCGATCAGTCCTTCAACTGGATCCGTCCGCTCCACAAGGGTGACGAGGTCACCTCGACCTTGAGGATCACCTCGGTTCGCATCCGGGGCAACACCGACATCATCGGCATCGACGTCTCCTTGGACCACGTCAATGGCGAGCATCTCGGCAACGCCACCTCGACCTTGTGGCACACCCGTCCGGAGGCGAATGCATGAGCGCGCAGCTGACGGAAGGTCAGACATTCGGGCCGCGAGCCATCGGTGTCACCCGGACCACCTTGGTCCGCTATGCCGGTGCGTCAGGGGACTTCAATCCGATCCACCACAGCGACCGTGCTGCCCGGGAGGCCGGCATGGACGGCGTCATTGCCCACGGCATGTGGACGATGGGGGCGGCTCTGGGTGCCGTCATCGAGTGGGTCGGGGGGCCTGAGCAGGTACTCTCCCAGAGAGCTCGCTTCACCCGCCCGGTGCTCGTCCCCGACACCAAGGAGGGGGCCTCCATCGAGGTCGCCGCCAAGGTTCGCAGGGTTGTTGATGACACCGCGACCCTTGGTGTCGACGTCAAGTGCGGCGGGCAGTCCGTTCTCGGACGAGTCGAGGTCGTCGTCAAGCAGGAGGAGCAGTGAGTACCACTGTCATCGGCCCCTACGAGGACGACGACCTCACCGAGGCGTGCAGCACCATCCATCACGAGGCGATCGGCACGAAGGCCACCCTCACCGGAGGGGATGACGTCCTGCTCGCCCCGCTCACGACGTTCAAAGTGGGTGGCCCGGCCCGTCATCTCGTCATAGCCACGACCAATGACGAGCTCCTGCAAACCGTCCGCGACTGCGATCGACGCGGCGAGCCCTGCCTTGTGCTCGGAGGCGGCTCCAACGTCCTCGTCGGCGACGACGGATTCGACGGCACCGTCGTGCGCGTCGCGACCTCGGGACTGTCCGCCGAGGTGTCCTCATGCGGTGGTGCCCTGGTGACGGTTGCCGCCGGTCAGGTCTGGGACGATTTCGTCGTCCACGCCATCGAGCAGGAGTGGATCGGCCCGGAGTTCCTCTCCGGCATCCCCGGCCTCGTCGGCTCGACGCCCATCCAGAACGTCGGCGCCTATGGCGTGGAGGTCTGCGAGTTCATCGCCCGGGTGCGTACCTGGGATCGTGTCGATGACACCCAGTGCACCTTCACCGCGGACCAGTGTGGCTTCGGCTACCGCTCCAGCCGGTTCAAGGCCGAACCAGACCGCTATGTCGTCCTGGACGTCACCATGCAGTTCAACCTCGGTACTCGGTCGCTGCCGGTGCGCTATGCCGAGCTGGCGCGTCGTCTGGGGGTCGAGCCAGGGGAGAGGGCCAACACCTCCGAGGTCCGTGAGACCGTCCTGGAGGTGCGTGGTGGCAAGGGTATGGTCCTCAACCCTGATGACCACGACACCTGGAGTGCGGGGTCCTTCTTCACCAACCCGCTGGTGGCTCCCGACGAGGTTCCGGAGGCTGCACCCGCCTTTGTCCAGCCTGATGGTCGTGTGAAGACCAGCGCCGCATGGCTCATCGACCACGCCGGATACGGCAAGGGGTTCATGGTGGCCGAGGACTCCCCGGCCAGCCTGTCGACCAAGCACGTGCTGGCCCTGACCAACCGCGGCAGCGCCAGCTCCGATGACCTCACTGCTCTGGCGCGCACCATCATCGAGGGAGTTCGCGACGCGTACGGCATCACCTTGGTGCCCGAACCACGCCTCGTCGGTTGCGCCATCTGAGGTCGGTGGAACTCGTCCAGACCGACGACCCTGCCAACCTCGTATAGCCGAGTGTGGAGGGTCGCCTGTCATTGTGGTGGGCCCAGGGGCCAGAATTGGCCTATGACGACCCCGCTGACCGACTTGTCCCCCGATGACCTGTCCGCCCTGCACGAGCAGCTGAGCGATGAGCATGCCGAGCTCGTCGCCCGTGGTGTCTCTCTTAACATCACCCGCGGCAAGCCTTCCCCGGCGCAGCTTGATCTCAACGCGGACCTGTTGACGATTGATGTCCCTTCCCACGCCGAGGATGGCCAGGATGTCCGCAACTACGGAGGCAACCGCGGACTCACCGAGATCCGCCGCATCTTCGGTGAACTGCTGGGGGTCGACGTCGACCACATCATCGCTGCCGACAACTCCAGCCTGTCGATCATGCACGATCTCGCGATGTTCGCCTTCGTCCATGGCATCGCGGGTGAGAAGCCGTGGTTCGGCCAGAACGTCAAGTTCATCGCCCCAGTCCCCGGCTACGACCGCCACTTCGCCATCTGCGAGCACCTCGGCATCGAGATGATCCCGGTGGAACTGGGGGAGCACGGCCCTGACGTCGACGAGGTGGCCAAGCTGGCCGCCGACCCGTCCGTCAAGGGCATGTGGGTGGTGCCGATGTATGCCAACCCGAACGGCGTCGTCTACGACGAGGAGACTGTTCGTGCCCTGGTGTCCATGCCTGCCGCCCCCGATTTCCGTATGTGGTGGGACAATGCCTACGCCCTGCATCACCTGACCGACACCGAGCGTCCACCGCTGCCGGTGCTGCAGTGGGCTGAGGAGGCTGGTAACCCTGACCGCGTCTTCGAGCTCGCCTCGACCTCCAAGATCACCTTCGCCGGCGACGGCATCTCCTTCCTGGCCTCCTCGAAGGCCAACCTGGACTGGTACCTGGGACATGCGGGGATCCGCTCGATCGGCCCTGACAAGGTCAATCAGTTGCGTCACGCGAAGTACCTGGGTGACGCCGAGGGTGTTCGCAAGCTCATGCGTGCCCACCGCGAGATCCTCACCCCGAAGTTCGCCCTCGTCGACGAGATCCTCACCAACCGCCTCGGTGGTCGTGAGGTCGCCACGTGGACTCATCCGACCGGCGGTTACTTCATCACCCTCGACGTCATGGATGGCACGGCTTCTCGCGTGGTGGCCCTGGCCAAGGAAGCCGGCATTGCCCTCACCCCGGCCGGGGCGTCTCATCCGCTCCACGATGACCCGCACGATCGCACCATCCGTCTGGCGCCGTCCTTCCCTGGCATGGACGAGCTGCGAGAGGCCATGGAGGGTGTCTCGACCTGCGTCCTGCTGGCAGCCGCTGAGAAGCTTCTCGCCAACTGAAAGAGGCCTTTCTGCAATTCGGCGAAACCCTTATTATGGCCCCACACGCGCGAGATGTGTGTGGGGCCATTGGCGTTGCGTATTCTGAAGACCTACTGGTCCGCTGAGTTTCAGCAGGAAGGGGCATACCCGTGGCTCACGACGACGGACTCAATCTGTTCGATGACCCGGACGATTTCGAGGGCGAGAACGGCGTCGAGCCTGACGCCAGTGACACACCTCGTCGTGGATTCCCCGCTGGGGATGCTGAGCCGACTGCCGGACGGCGCGGTTATGACCCGGACGAGGAGGACGCCACCGTCGACGAGCTTTTCGAGGAGCGCTCCGACGACGATGATGAGGACCGTGCCGCATCGGCAACGGCGGCCAGGCGCAAGCGTCGTTGGCCGAAGGTCTTCCTCGTCATCGTCCTGGCGCTGCTGCTCATCGTCGTCGGCATCATCGCCTACTACCTGCGGTCGATCAATGTCGGCATGAACAACGTCAATCGCGCCCCGGTGGCGGTGCAGGGCACTCGTCCGCCGTCGGTCGAGACCGGTGCGCAGACCTTCGTCCTCGCCGGGTCGGACTCCCGCGGATGGGATCGTGGCCGTTCGGACACCCTCATCGTTGCCTACCTGCCCGCCAATCGCGAGAAGCTCTACCTCATCAGCTTCCTGCGTGACATGTGGGTGACGATCCCGGCTAATGACGTCGTCAAGAAGGATTCCAAGGCCAAGATCAACGCCGCCTACTCGTGGGGTGGCATGCCTTTGACGATCAAGGTGCTGGAGGGGCTGACCAACGTCAAGATGAACCATGGTGCCGTCATCGACTTCAACGGGTTCAAGCAGCTCAGCAGCGACCTTGGTGGCATCCAGGTCTACAACCCGCAGGAGTTCGACAGCATGGGTCATCACTTCGACAAGGGCAACGTGACCCTCGAGGGGGATGCTGCCTTGGCGTACGTCCACGAGCGCAAGAGCCTCAAGCACGGCGACCTGGATCGTGCTGCCAACGAACGAGCCGTCCTCACCACGATGATTGACAAGATCTTCTCGGCCGGCACACTGACGAATCCGAAGAAGTTCTCCGAGGTGGTCTCTGACGTCGGCTCGACCATGACGGTTGACGACGCGCTCACCAACAAGGAGGTGTGGAAGTTGGCGACCAGCCTCAAGTTCGATTCCGGGGCCGACATCGTCTCCGTGCAGGCTCCCATCAAGGGGTTTGGTAGGTCGAAAGACGGCCAGCAGTACGACATCGTCGACGAGGCCGGTATGCAGGAGTTGGCACAAGCGATGAGGACTGACACCATGGATCAGTACGCGGCCAGACACCCTGCGTGATGGATGACCGGCGGGGAGTTTTGGAGAGGACCTGCGAGTCTGATTCGACGTGAGACCGAATCCTCTCCTATACTCCCTGTGCTGGCGTTGCCAACCAGGCAGCGCCGAAGGGCACTAGCTCAATTGGCAGAGCAGCGGTCTCCAAAACCGCAGGTTGGGGGTTCAAGTCCCTCGTGCCCTGCGAGACGCATGTGCGGGGCGTATCCCTGGTGCGCAGCCGTGGCGAAGTCCTGGTCCACGGCACCAACCGTCAGGCAGGACCCGAAGGAACAGCGTGACCGACGAGAAGCGAAACCTCAGTGACGGAGACGATCCTTCCGTCGAGGGCGAGCTGTCTCCGAGAGGGGAGGATCTCGCATCCCGCAACCTTACGGAGGCTGAGGAGTACGACGTCGTCGATCCCGAGGCTGAGGAGTTGACGACTCCTGACGATGTCGTCGACAAGACTCCTGACAAGGCCGACCCCGAAGACATGGTGGTCGACGATCCCGAGCAGCTCGAGGAAGCCGAGAAGGCTGCAGTCTCCGCTCGTTCCAGCCGTCCGGTTCGCAAGAAAGAAGCCGCTGGCAAGCCGGCTCGGCGTGGCAAGCCGGTGCGCAAGGGTACCAAGGAAGCTGACGCCGTGGATGGGAAGCCCGCAGCTGCTTCTGCTGCCAAGCCTGCTGGCCCTGGGCCGAAGCGCGAGTTGACCAAGGCTCCCGTCCGCAAGCAGAGCAGCAAGCAGGAGGCTGCCGAACAGGGCAGCCATCGCACCGGCCCGGTGACCTTCACGAAACAGTCGGTTGCCGAGCTGCGCAAGGTCAAGTGGCCCACCGGCGACGAGCTGGGTCAGTACTTCCTCGTCGTCCTCGTTTTCGTTCTGCTCATCATCGCTTACGTCAGTGGCTTGGACGTCCTCTTCGGATGGATCATCATCAAGCTCTTTGGCAACTGACGATCACATTGGAGAATTGATCTGTGACTGACAGCCCCCATTTCAGCGAGAACGACGACGTCGAGATCAACCTCGACGTGTTAACCCCTGACGAGACCGAGAAGAAGGACGACCAGGTCGACATTGACCTCGGAGACCTCGGCGAGGAGGACTCCGCCAAGGAGCCTGAGATTAACCTCGACTTCGGTGACGACAAGTCCGAGGAAGCGTCGGATGACGACATCGCCCGTAACCTCGGCATCGGCCAGGCTGCCGACGGCGAGGAGAAGTCCGACGAGGACGAGCCAGCCGATGCCGGAAACCAGGACGCCGTCGACGCCGCCATTGAGGAGTTGCGCGACGAGCTGTCCTCGAAGTTCGGTGAGTGGTACGTGCTCCACACTTACTCCGGCATGGAGAACAAGGTGAAGCAGAACCTCGATGCCCGCGTGCAGAACTTCAACATGGAGGACTACATCTTCGAGACGGTCGTCCCCACCGAGGAGGTCGTCGAGATCCGTAACGGCACTCGCCGCACGATCACCAGGGTGTACCTGCCCGGTTATGTGCTGGTGCGCATGGACCTGACCGATGACTCGTGGGGCATTGCGCGTCACACCCCGTCGGTGACCGGGTTCGTCGGTCAGTCGACCACCCCGATCCCACTGACCTTTGACGAGGTCGTCACGATGCTGACGCCGTCGGTCGTCGCCAAGGTCGCCCACGAGAATGCTGACAAGGCCCCCTCGCCCAAGGCCAAGCCGAAGGTCGAGGTTGCTGATTATGAGGTCGGCGAGTCGGTGCAGATCACCGATGGCCCCTTCGCCGGCGTCCCGGCTCAGATCACCGAGATCAACACCAACAATCAGCGTGTCAAGGCCTTGGTCGAGATCCTCGGACGTTCCACCCCGGTGGATCTCGAGTTCAACCAGATCGAGAAGATCTGAGAATTTTTCGATTCTCTACGCGAGCCGGACCGTGATGGGTTCGGCTCGCGTCGTCCAGGCCGACCGAGCCCCGGTGTGATGCCTGCTGGTCATACCGTCGACCCCTTGATTTTGGACCCACCGGCCGAGTCGCTTAGACTAGATCGGTGCGTCTGTGTCCGGATGCTCGTCACGCCCGGACTCGCACTGGCGGCATCAACCGATGCCGTCACGACCGAAAGAAGGACCCATCAATGCCTGCTAAGAAGAAAGTAGCGGCTCTCGTCAAGGTCGCTCTCCAGGCTGGACAGGCCACCCCGGCCCCGCCAGTCGGTACCGCTCTTGGTCCCCATGGTGTCAACATCATGGAGTTCTGCAAGGCCTACAACGCTCAGACCGAGGGGCAGCGCGGAAACGTCGTCCCGGTTGAGATCACCATCTACGAGGACCGCACCTTCAGCTTCGTCCTCAAGACCCCGCCGGCTGCTGAGCTCATCAAGAAGGCTGCCGGAATTAAGAAGGGCACCGAGAACCCGCTCACCCACAAGGTCGGCAAGATCACCAAGGATCAGGTCCGCGAGATCGCCGAGACCAAGATGCCTGACCTCAATGCCAACGACGTCGAGGCCGCCATGAAGATCGTGGCCGGCACCGCCCGCTCTATGGGCGTCGAGGTCGAGGCCTGAAGCTCACAACCCACAGACAGTTCTTGTGGAGGGGCACGCGCTGCCCTCACCACACCTGGTGAAAGGAACCAGACATGAAGCGCAGTAAGGCATATCGCGCAGCCGCTGAGAAGGTGAACTTCGACCAGCTCTACTCCCCGGAGGAGGGTCTGGCCCTGGTCGCATCCGGTGCGTCGGCCAAGTTCGACGAGACCGTCGACGTGGCCATCCGTCTCAGCGTCGACCCCAAGAAGGCCGACCAGATGGTTCGCGGTACTGTCAACCTTCCCAACGGCACTGGCAAGACGGCACGGGTCCTCGTCTTCGCCACCGGTGAGAAGGCCGAGGCCGCCCGTGCTGCGGGCGCCGACGAGGTCGGTGACGACGACCTCATCGCCAAGGTCCAGGGCGGATACCTGGACTTCGACTCCGTGGTCGCCACCCCGGACATGATGGGCAAGGTCGGTCGTCTGGGCCGCGTCCTCGGTCCCCGCGGCCTGATGCCGAACCCCAAGACCGGCACCGTCACCATGGACGTCGCCAAGGCCGTCTCTGACATCAAGGGTGGCAAGATCGAGTTCCGTACCGATCGTTACGCCAACCTCCACTTCCTCATCGGGAAGGTGTCCTTCGGGCCGGAGAAGCTGGTTGAGAACTACTACGCCGCTCTCGACGAGATCCTGCGTCTCAAGCCGAACTCCGCCAAGGGTCGTTACCTGCGCAAGGTGACCGTCTCCTCGACGATGGGTCCGGGCGTGCAGATCGATCCTGCCTCCGCTCGCGTCGCTGAGTGACGTACTGACTGACGACGGCCCCTGCAGCCATGGTGCTGCGGGGGCCGTTCTGTGATGTCGGGGGGCGGGATCATGCAAAGGACCAGATACGGACAACATCCGCGTCAACTCCGTCTTCGGGGCTGACTGGTACGTCGGCGTCCGTGACGTGGACGAGGCCTTCTCCCACACGGCATGGGTGATGCCGAGAGTGGTCGGCCCGTGCCGCTGGGGCGGGCAACGGGGGCCTTCCGCTCAATTTGGTCCACCGCTCTCCGTCAGTTACGCTGTACAAGTTGCCGTAGACCGCTGGCCGGGTTTCCCGCCAAGCACCCGGAGTGACGGATGGCCCGCGCAGGTGAACGCCGAGATGCTTTGCTACCCCGTCGTGCGCCTGTGCACCGGGGTTTTCTTTTGTCCTCCCTGCGGCTCCGGTGCTGACAGCCCAGCTGCCAGCATGACGTACGAGAAGTGGGAAGGAGACCCAATGGCTAGGCCTGACAAGGTCGCCGCGGTCGCTGAGCTGAAGGAGAAGTTCTCCTCGGCCGACGCCACCGTGCTGACCGAGTACCGCGGTCTCTCCGTGTCGGCGCTCAAGGATCTGCGCCGTTCACTGGGGAGTGACGCCACCTATGCCGTTGCGAAGAACACCCTGACCCGCATTGCCGCCAAGGAGGCGGGTATTGAGGGACTTGACGAGCAGCTCGTCGGCCCCACCGCCCTCGCCTTCATCAACGGTGACGTGGCCTCCGTGGCCAAGGGTTTGAAGAACTTCGCAAAGGACAACCCGCTCCTGGTCATCAAGGGCGGCGTGATGGACGGCAACGTCCTCGACGCCGACCAGGTCAAGAAGCTTGCCGATCTCGAGTCCCGTGAGGTCCTCCTCGCCAAGCTCGCCGGTGGCCTCAAGGCCAACCTCACGAAGGCCGCTGTGGTCTTCAACGCCCTGCCGTCCAAGGCCGCCCGCGGCCTCGGCGCCCTGCAGGAGAAGGCTGCTGCTGATCCGTCCGTGATCGGTGGAGCTGGAGAGGCTTCCGACCAGGAGCCCAAGACAACCGAGACCCCTGAGGCGTCCGCCGCCCAGGACAACACCAACGAGTGAAAGGACGCCCATCATGGCGAAGCTCAGCAACGAAGAGCTCCTTGACGCTTTCAAGGAGATGACCCTCATCGAGCTCTCCGAGTTCGTGAAGCAGTTCGAGGAGACCTTCGACGTCTCCGCTGCCGCCCCCGTGGCTGTCGCCGCTGCTGCCGGTGCTCCGGCTGCCGGTGGCGAGGCCGCTGCCGCTGAGGACGGGAAGGACGAGTTCGACGTCATCCTCGAGTCGGCCGGCGACAAGAAGATCCAGGTCATCAAGGAGGTCCGTGGCCTCACCAGCCTGGGTCTGAAGGACGCCAAGGACCTCGTCGAGGGCGCTCCGAAGCCCGTCCTCGAGAAGGCCAAGAAGGAGGACGCCGAGAAGGCCAAGGAGGCTCTCGAGGCCGCCGGCGCCACCGTCACCCTCAAGTGACGATCCTCGCGTAGCGACTGTCTCGACAGTTCAGGAGATCCGCGTCAACCCCTGGGGTTGGCGCGGATCTTCGTTGTCACGCGGATCTTCGTTGTCATGGGGGAGTGGGGTCGTACCCGTGCGGCTCTGCATCGTGACGCCTGGCGCGTTGGGTTGCGTCCCTGGCCGCTATCGGGCACAGTTTGGGTGCAGCATTGGCGCCGATTTGCAAGATACGTTAACGGTGACGTAAAATCATTCCTTGCACCATAGCCAGCGATCGCCCATGCTTGACATGGGCGGTTCGTCATGCCCCCAGGCCGGCCGACGGGTCGGTTGTAGGAGTTCTCGGAAGGACCGCACATTGGCCGCCACGCGCACTGCGTCGAAGAACACCAACGCCATTTCGCCCCAGTCGGGACGAATCTCATTCGCCAAGATTCACGAGCCGTTGGAGGTTCCCAACCTTCTCGACCTGCAGGTTGAGTCGTTCAACTGGCTTGTTGGCAACGAGATATGGCAGTCCCATGTGGACGCCGCCCTTGCAGAGGGACGCACCGATATCAACACCAAGTCAGGCCTCGAGGAGATCTTCGAGGAGATCTCCCCGATCGAGGACTACTCCCAGACGATGTCCTTGTCTTTCCGGGATCACCGTTTCGAGGATCCCAAGCACAGCGTCGACGAGTGCAAGGATCGCGACACCACCTACGCGGCCCCGCTGTTCGTGACCGCAGAGTTCATGAACAACGAGACCGAGGAGATCAAGTCCCAGACGGTCTTCATCGGTGACTTCCCGCTCATGACCTCGAAGGGCACCTTCATCATCAACGGCACCGAGCGTGTCGTCGTCTCCCAGCTGGTGCGTTCCCCGGGTGTCTACTTCGAGAAGACGGCCGACAAGACCTCCGACAAGGACATCTTCACGTGCAAGGTGATTCCGTCGCGTGGCGCTTGGCTCGAGTTCGAGATCGACAAACGCGACACCGTCGGAGTTCGTCTGGACCGTAAGCGCAAGCAGAACGTCACCGTTTTCCTCAAGGCCCTCGGCTGGACCGCTGACCGCATCCTCGAGGAGTTCGGCGACTACGAGTCGATCCGTCAGACCCTCGAGAAGGATCACGGTGTCGAAACCCAGGATCAGGCGCTGCTGGACATCTACAAGAAGCTGCGTCCTGGCGAGCCGCCGTCCCGTGACGCCGCCCAGCAGCTGCTCGAGAACTACTACTTCAACCCGAAGCGCTACGACCTGGCCAAGGTTGGTCGTTACAAGATCAATAAGAAGCTCGGTCTGTCCCTGCCGTTCGACCAACAGGTGCTGACGATCGACGACATCGTCGCGGCGATCCACTACGTGTGCGCCCTGCACGAGGGCACCGAGATGCTCCCGCGCGAGGGACGCGACGACATCGTCGTCGAGGCCGACGACATCGACCACTTCGGCAACCGTCGTCTGCGCACCGTCGGTGAGCTCATCCAGAATCAGCTGCGTACCGGTCTTGGTCGGATGGAGCGTGTCGTGCGTGACCGCATGACCACCCAGGACATCGAGGCCATCACCCCGCAGACCCTGATCAACATCCGTCCGGTGACGGCCGCGATCAAGGAATTCTTCGGAACCTCCCAGCTGTCGCAGTTCATGGACCAGAACAACCCGCTGGCCGAGATGACCCACAAGCGTCGTCTGTCGGCCCTGGGACCCGGTGGTCTGTCCCGTGACCGCGCCGGCATGGAGGTTCGAGACGTTCACCCGTCGCACTACGGTCGTATGTGCCCGATTGAGACCCCTGAGGGTCCGAACATCGGTCTGATTGGTTCGCTGGCCTCCTTCGCCCGCGTCAACGCCTTCGGCTTCATCGAGACCCCGTACCGTAAGGTCATCGACGGTCAGGTCACCGACCAGGTCGTCTACCTGACCGCGGACGAGGAGGATCGTCACGTCATCGCCCAGGCCAACGCCAAGGTCGATGACGACGGCCGTTTCGTCAACGATCGCGTCCTGGTGCGTCAGCGTCACGGCGAGGCCGACGAGGTCCCGAACTCCGAGGTCGACTACATGGACGTCTCCCCGCGCCAGATGGTGTCGGTGGCGTCCGCCCTCATCCCGTTCCTCGAGCACGACGATGCCTCCCGAGCCCTCATGGGCGCCAACATGCAGCGTCAGGCCGTGCCGCTGGTGCGTACCGAGGCTCCGTTCGTCGGAACCGGTATGGAGTACCGCTGTGCGGTTGACGTCGGTGACGTCACCCTTGCCGAGAAGGCAGGTTCGGTCCTGTCGGTGAGCGCTGACCTCATCGACATCGCCTGCGACGACGGCACCTACCAGACCTATAAGCTGGAGAAGTTCCGCCGTTCCAACGCCGGTACCTGTATCAACCAGCGTCCGCTGGTCACGGTGGGGCAGCGCGTCGAGGTCGGTACCCCGCTTGCTGACGGTCCGTCGACGGACAAGGGCGAGCTCGCCCTCGGCCGCAACATGCTGGCTGCCTTCATGCCGTGGCAGGGCCTCAACTACGAGGACGCCATCATCCTGTCTCAGCGCATCGTCTCCGACGACGTCCTCACCTCGATCCACATCGAGGAGCACGAGGTCGACGCCCGTGACACCAAGTTGGGCGCCGAGGAGATCACGCGGGACATCCCGAACGTCTCCGAGGACATGCTGGCCAACCTGGACGAGAACGGCATCGTGCGCATCGGAGCCGAGGTCGGTACCGGCGACATCCTCGTCGGCAAGGTCACCCCGAAGGGCGAGACCGAGCTGACTCCTGAGGAGCGTCTGCTGCGCGCCATCTTCGGTGAGAAGGCCCGCGAGGTCCGCGACACCTCCCTCAAGGTCCCCCACGGCGAGGAGGGCACCGTCATCGGCGTGCGCGTGTTCGACGCCGAGAACGGTGACGAGCTGGCCCCCGGAGTCAACCAGATGGTTCGCGTCTACGTCGCCCAGAAGCGCAAGATCTCGATCGGTGACAAGCTCGCCGGACGTCACGGTAACAAGGGTGTCATCTCGAAGATCCTGCCCGTCGAGGATATGCCGTTCCTGCCGGACGGCACCCCGGTTGACATCATCCTCAACCCACTGGGTGTGCCTTCCCGCATGAACGTCGGTCAGGTGCTCGAGATGCACCTCGGTTGGATCGCCCACTCCGGCTGGGACATCACCCAGGCCGAGGGCGACTGGGCCGAGCTTCTGCGCGAGGTCGGTCTCATCGACGTCCCCGAGGAGTCCCGTCTGGCCACCCCGGTCTTCGACGGCGCCACGGAGGAGGAGATCACCGGTCTGTTGCAGTACGGTCACCCGACCCGCGACGGCGACATGCTCGTCGACGCCGACGGCAAGGCCACCCTCTTCGACGGCCGTACCGGCGACCCCTTCCCGTCCAAGGTGGGTGTCGGCTACATGTACATGCTGAAGCTGCACCACTTGGTCGACGACAAGATCCACGCCCGTTCCACCGGTCCGTACTCGATGATCACCCAGCAGCCCCTTGGTGGTAAGGCTCAGTTCGGTGGTCAGCGATTCGGCGAGATGGAGGTGTGGGCCATGGAGGCCTACGGCGCCGCCTGGGCGCTGCAGGAGCTGCTCACCATCAAGTCCGATGACGTTCCGGGCCGTGTCAAGGTCTACGAGGCGATCGTCAAGGGCGAGAGCATCCCGGAGCCGGGCATCCCCGAGTCCTTCAAGGTACTCGTCAAGGAGATGAAGTCGCTCTGCCTGAACGTGGAGGTGCTCAACTCGGAGGGCCAGGAGATCGATCTGCGCACCTCCGACGAGGACACCCGGTCCGGTCTGGGTATCGACATCGGGCGTCGCCCCGGTGCCGACAACGCCATGGCCGACTGACCTGCCCATTCTGCCGGGGCGGCGACGTCGCCCCGGCCCCCTGAACACAGTCCGTTTGACGGGGGTGGGGACGGGCCCGGACAACCCGCCCCACACAGACACCCCGACTGGAACCTCTCCTGACGAGGAGGGGCTACCACCCACCCAGGTGGGGGAAAGAGAACAATCGTGCTGGACACCAACTACTACGACCGGTTGCAGATCGGCCTGGCCACGGCCGACCAGATCCGTGCGTGGAGCCACGGCGAGGTCAAGAAGCCCGAGACCATCAACTACCGCACCCTCAAGCCCGAGCGTGACGGCCTCTTCTGCGAGAAGATCTTCGGCCCGACCCGTGACTGGGAGTGCTACTGCGGCAAGTACAAGCGCGTCCGCTTCAAGGGCATCATCTGTGAGCGCTGTGGCGTCGAGGTGACCCGTTCCAACGTGCGTCGTGAGCGCATGGGACACATCGAGCTGGTCGCCCCAGTGACCCACATCTGGTACTTCAAGGGAGTTCCCTCCCGCCTGGGTTACCTGCTCGACATTGCCCCGAAGGACCTCGAGAAGGTCATCTACTTCGCGGCTTACATGATCACCGCCGTCGACGAGGAGGCTCGCCACCGCGACCTGCCGTCGCTGGAGGCCAAAGTGCAGACCGAGCGCTCCCGCATGGAGCAGCGTCGTGACTCCGAGATGGAGGCCCGCCGGGTCAAGCTCGAGGAGGACATGGCTCAGCTCGAGGCCGACGGTGCCAAGGCTGACACCCGCCGCAAGGTCAAGGACGGCGCGGAGAAGGAGCTCAAGCACATCGAGACTCGCGCCCAGCGCCAGATCGATCGTCTCGACGCCGTGTGGGATCGCTTCAAGAACCTCAAGGTCCAGGACCTCGAGGGTGACGAGATCCTCTACCGCGAGATGAAGTCGCGCTTCGGTAAGTACTTCGAGGGTTCGATGGGCGCCGAGGCGATCAAGCGTCGTCTCCACGACTTCGACCTCGCTGCCGAGTCCGAGAAGCTGCGCGAGATCATCAAGACCGGCCGCGGCCAGAAGAAGACCCGCGCCCTCAAGCGCCTCAAGGTCGTGCAGGCCTTCCTCGAGTCCGGCAACTCGCCGGAGGGCATGGTCCTGGACTGCGTCCCGGTCATCCCGCCGGATCTGCGCCCGATGGTGCAGCTCGACGGTGGCCGCTTCGCCACCTCGGACTTGAACGACCTCTACCGTCGCGTCATCAACCGAAACAACCGCCTCAAGAGGCTGGTTGACCTCGGCGCCCCGGAGATCATCGTCAACAACGAGAAGCGCATGCTCCAGGAGTCCGTCGACTCACTGTTCGACAACGGTCGCCGTGGGCGCCCGGTGAGTGGCCCGGGCAACCGTCCGCTCAAGTCGCTGTCCGACATGCTCAAGGGCAAGCAGGGTCGTTTCCGTCAGAACCTGCTCGGTAAGCGAGTCGATTACTCCGGCCGTTCGGTCATCGTCGTCGGCCCGCAGCTCAAGATGCACCAGTGTGGCCTGCCGAAGGCCATGGCCCTGGAGCTGTTCAAGCCCTTCGTCATGAAGCGTCTCGCCGACCTCGAGCACGCCCAGAACGTCAAGTCCGCCAAGCGCATGGTCGAACGCCAGCGTCCCGTGGTGTGGGACGTCCTCGAGGAGGTCATCAAGGAGCACCCGGTTCTGCTGAACCGTGCACCTACCCTGCACCGTCTGGGTATCCAGGCCTTCGAGCCCCAGCTCATCGAGGGCAAGGCCATCCAGCTTCACCCGCTCGTCTGCTCGGCCTTCAACGCTGACTTCGACGGTGACCAGATGGCCGTGCACCTGCCGCTGAGCCCTGAGGCCCAGGCCGAGGCCCGCGTCCTGATGCTGTCGACGAACAACATCCTCAAACCGGCTGACGGTCGCCCGGTCGCCCTGCCCTCGCACGAGATGATCATCGGCGCTTACTACCTGACGATGGCCCTCGACGGCCTCAAGGGTGAGGGACGTGCTTTCTCCTCGGTGGCCGAGGCAATCATGGCCCATGATCTTGGCGAGCTCGAGATCGGCGCCAAGATCAAGCTGCGTCTCAAGGGCGTCGTGCCGCCGCACGGCGAGACGGTTCGCGCTGACGGCTCCGTCATCCTCGACACCACCCTGGGACAGGCCCTGTTCAACGAGGTGCTGCCGGACGACTACCCGTACGTCGACTACCTCGTCGGCAAGAAGCAGATTGGCAAGATCGTCAACGATCTCAGCGAGCGGATGACCCAGCTCGAGGTGGCCCACGTCCTCGACAACCTCAAGAACATCGGTTACAAGTGGGGTTCGCTGTCCGGCGTGACCGTCTCCATCGGCGACGTCCAGACCCCGCCGACCAAGCCGGAGATTCTGGCCGGGTACGAAGCTCGCGCCGCCAAGGTCGACCGAGAATACGACCGTGGTGCCGTGACCGAGGAGGAGCGTCGTCAGGACCTCATCCAGATCTGGACCGAGGCCACTGCCGAGTTGACCGCCGCCATGGAGGCCAACTTCACCCAGACCAACCCGGTTCACATGATGGTCGACTCGGGCGCTCGAGGCAGTATGACCCAGATGCGCCAGATCGCCGCCATGCGCGGTCTGGTGGCTGACCCGAAGGGTGACATCATTCCTCGCCCGATCAAGTCCAACTTCCGCGAGGGCCTGACGGTTCTGGAGTACTTCATCTCCACTCACGGTGGTCGTAAGGGACAGGCTGACACCGCTCTGCGTACCGCTGACTCCGGTTACCTGACTCGTCGTCTGGTCGACGTGTCCCAGGACGTCATCGTCCGCGAGGAGGACTGCGGCACCACCCGTGGCATGCCCAAGACCATTGCTGTCGACGCAGGCAACGGCAACTTGGTGCGCGCCGAGGGGCTGGACACCGCGGTGTACGCCCGATGCCTGGCTGCCGACGCCCTCGACGCCAATGGCAATGTCGTGGTGGCGGCCAACTCCGATCTCGGTGACGAGGAGATCTCCAAGCTCATCGCTGCTGGTATCTCGCAGATCAAGGTGCGTTCGGTGCTCACCTGCACTGCAGCCCAGGGCTGCTGCGCTCGTTGCTACGGACGTTCACTGTCGACCGGTCACCTGGTTGACGTCGGTGAGGCCGTCGGCATCATCGCTGCTCAGTCGATTGGTGAGCCTGGTACCCAGCTGACGATGCGTACCTTCCACACCGGTGGTGTCGCTGGTGACGACATCACCCAGGGTCTTCCCCGTGTCGTCGAGCTCTTCGAGGCCCGTAGCCCGAAGGGCAAGTCGCCGCTGGCCGAGGCCGCTGGTGTCATCCGCATCGACGAGTCCGACAACCGTCGCAAGCTCATCCTGGTACGTGACGACGGCGAGGAGGACGTGGAGTACGTGCTGCCGCGCCGTGCCCGTCTCGAGTTCGACCTCGACGGCACTCACCGTGTCATTCGTGACGGAGTGCGGGTTGCCGCAGGTGAGCAGCTCATGGGTGGTACCGCCGACCCGCAGGACGTCCTGCGCATCTCCGGTGTTCGCCGGGTGCAGGAGTACCTCGTCAAGGAGGTTCAGAAGGTCTACAACACCCAGGGCGCTGGCATCCACGAGAAGCACATCGAGATCGTCATTCGCCAGATGCTTCGCCGCATCACCGTCATCGAGTCCGGTGACACCCAGATGATGCCCGGAGAGCTGGTGGACCGTAACTCCTACGAGAACGCCAACCGCAAGGCTGTCGCCGAGGGCGGTCGCCCGGCTGAGGGTCGTCCGGTGCTCATGGGCATCACGAAGGCCTCGCTGGCCACCGAGTCCTGGCTGTCGGCTGCCTCCTTCCAGGAGACGACGAAGGTACTCACCGATGCCGCCATCAACGGCAAGACGGACACCTTGGTCGGTCTCAAGGAGAACGTCATCCTCGGTAAGCTCATCCCGGCCGGTACGGGCCTGGAGGTCTACCGCAACATGCGGGTGGAGCCGACCGCCGAAGCCAAGGCTGCTGCGTTCACGATGAACTACGACCCGTTCGACTACGACTTCGGTTCGGGGTCGGGCGTGGCTGTTCCGCTCGACGATCTGGATCTGGGTGATTTGAGCTGAGGCTGGGACCCGGCTGCGAAAGCCTCTCCTCCCCATGTGGGGAGGAGAGGCTTTTGTATGAAGCCTGAACGTCGGTCATGGTGTGTCGTTGTCCTTGACGCTTCACGCGGAGGAAGCGTGATGCCCCCACTGCCATGCAGTGTCCTCGCGGTTTGTCCGTCGGAGGTGCGCAGTGATACCAGGAGTCGCCTGCGGGCTGAGCTGTCCATCTCGTTGGAAAGAAGTGGTATGCGGACTAAGAAGAAGCAGCTGGCGCCAGTGGTGCTGGCCGTCTTCATAGCCCTGCCAGCCACGGTGCTCGCACCGATGGCATGAGCGGCAGCCGCAAAGATTGCCTTAAGCAAAGATCACACGGACGAGTTCTATGTCACCACCGATACCGGAGCCCCGTCGTTAAGTGTGGACGACGGCTTCACTCGCGGATGTATGACCCTAACGATGTCGAATTTCAGATCCAGTCCGATATGTACGGAAAGTACAAAGCCTACCGGAGTGAGCGAATCGTATCCCGAGGGCTACTAAACCGGCAGTGAGGAAGCTGGTGAATGGTTCGAACCAGGTTGGAACGCCTCGGGCTTTAAAAGAGAACGGATTCAATGCCTTACCGGTTGATTTCACTGCGATTACTGGTCCAGGCGCGATGGTCCTCGTTGGTAACTCTCTCGAGGAGAATGAGAACGTCAAGCTCGGCACCGTCCATGCCGATGACAGGTGTGAGGTTGTCAAAGGGGCTCTTCCGGGAGAAAGCATGTCATATGTCCAGAACTTCGAGAGGGGGGATGGAGAGGGCTGATTCAACGCGTTCAGCCAAAACAGCGTGTGCCTGACGCAGGCGCTCGGTATCGGGGTATACGACCAGCGTCTTGTCTCCAGTGGTCCAGAAGTCGCGGTCCCAGGTCTCGGGGTGTGGCCAGATGTTCTCCTGGCTTGCGGTCCAGTCGGGTAGCTTCCTTTGAATCTTGGTGGCGACAGCCAGCTGGTTCTTGGCCGTCTGATAGACGGTGTCGATGCGGGTCCCTTCTGGAACTGGTTGCCTGACGCGAACCAGACGCCGTCCCATGAAGGTCGCCCGGTGGTCGACGCCGTCAGTGCGCAGCGCGAGCTCGATCTCCTCATAGCCCTCAGCCGCTCGCTGATGCTTCTTCACGTAGTCGCGGAGCGCCTCCGCGACGGCCGCTGATAGGCCGCCAGCGATCTCACTGGCTTCGGTGAATAGACTCACGTCGTCTTCCGACACGTACACGTTTCTACTAGGCATGTACATAACTATGCGCATATATGTAGCGTTCGTCAACCCCTGCTCAAGTAAGGATTGCTGGGTACTGCACACCAACAGGACATGCTGTCTTCGGGGTGGGACACCAATGGCGTTGCCCTTGACTTCGGTGCTATTGATCTCGACTTTGTCGAGGTGAAGGGGTCAGGAAGGGTCTACATGTTCATGCAGGGGATCGGCAAGCTGCGATCTCTGCTGGTGAGGCCGTCGTTTCTGAACCTGTGACTTACACCTGGGCTGTCGGTGACCAACATGGTGATCAGGCGGCAGGGGCGTCGAGGAGCCAGGCTGCCGCCGGGTTTACTGATCAGCCGTCTGGAACACCGGCCGGATCGGTGCGGTACTACGGCGGACAGGCGAGGTGTGATTGGAGGCGTAGACTGCGGTGGTACGCCTGCTAAGGTGCTTGCTGTGTTACGAGGGGATAGCGGGATGAAGCGAACAGTTCTGACGGGGATGGTTGCAGCATGCTTGGGACTGGCCGTTTTTGTAGGGATGGCTCCGGGGGCAAGTGCGCACCAGGTTGCTCCCGTTCCCGTTCCGACGTCCCGGGTCACTACGGACGCCCGCCCGACTCATCGTGCATCGGTGCATGTGAGTGTCGGCGTCAGCCTGCCGCCTCACCATCGCCGCATCGTGCCTCCGGAGATTCGTGGCGGCACCGTTTACCTGCCGAACGTCAGTGCTGGCCCCATCATCCTGCCGACCATCAAGGGCGGAACGATCACCCTTCCCGACGTCAGTGGACGTCCCATCGTCCTGCCGAAGATTGAAGGTGGGACGGTGAGCATCCCGCCGATCGTCTTCCCCTCCATGCATGCCATGGGCAGCCTCCGCGTCAACGGAACGATCAGGGGGCAGGTCAACGGCAAGGGTTATGGCAACTTCCTGGCTGCGGGCGGCGTGGGTGCTCCTGTGTCTCGCCCGGCGGCCCTTCCTCGAACGGGCGCCTGAGGAGCTGCGGACGTAGCGCTTTTCACCCGTGGAGTTTGACCTCCATGGGGTTTCGTGGCGCCCCTCCGCGCGCCTCCTCGCAGCGCCGCTGAGTTTGACCCCCTGAAACCCGGGAGATACCCTGTTAACGCGTGTCCGGTTCGACCGGATACTTGTGCGTGCCCTGGCATGGCGACAAACGACCACTCGAGTTGCTGCGAGAAGGTCTGCCCGTGCGGAGTTCGCACGGCACTCCCAATCTGCAGCGAGGGGCAGCGGTGATCCCGACGCAGCGATGGAGGGGTGCACAGCCAGGGAATTCCGAACCCACCAGACGGAAAGAGATACCAGCCGGTGCCTACAATCCAGCAGCTGGTCCGCAAGGGCCGCACTGACAAGATCAGCAAGAACAACACGCCTGCCCTCAAGGGCTCGCCGCAACGTCGTGGCGTGTGCACCCGTGTGTACACCACGACGCCGAAGAAGCCGAACTCGGCTCTGCGAAAGGTCGCCCGTGTGCGCCTGTCGTCGGGCATCGAGGTCACGGCCTACATTCCCGGTGTCGGACACAACCTCCAGGAGCACTCGATGGTGCTCGTGCGTGGCGGTCGTGTGAAGGACCTCCCGGGTGTGCGTTACAAGATCGTCCGCGGCTCCCTTGACACCCAGGGTGTCAAGGGCCGCAAGCAGGCCCGTAGCCGTTACGGCGCCAAGAAGGAGAAGTGATCCATGCCTCGTAAGGGACCCGCGCCGAAGCGCCCAGTGATGGTCGATCCCGTCTACGGATCTCCTCTCGTCTCCCAGCTCGTGAGCAAGATCCTTCTCGACGGCAAGAAGACTGTCGCCCAGAACATCGTTTACACCGCCCTCGAGGGTTGCCGCGCCAAGACCAACACCGATCCGGTGCAGACCCTCAAGCGCGCGCTCGACAACATCAAGCCCTCCCTGGAGGTCAAGTCCCGCCGTGTCGGCGGTGCCACCTACCAGGTGCCGGTCGAGGTCAAGCCCGCTCGCCAGACCACCCTGGCCATGCGTTGGCTGGTTGCCTTCTCCCGTGAGCGTCGTGAGAAGACCATGGCTGAGCGTCTCATGAACGAGATCCTCGATGCCTCCAACGGCCTCGGTGCTTCCGTGAAGCGCCGTGAGGACACCCACAAGATGGCTGAGGCCAACCGCGCCTTCGCCCACTACCGCTGGTGATTGTTGGCCCCCTTTCCGTCGGGAAGGGGGCACCATCACGTCCAGCCCAGAAAACCTCGCGGTTCACCGCAGGTTCATCTGCGTCGAGCATCATACGAAGACCACTAACTCCAAGATTCGAGGTCAAGAACAGTGGCCAAAATTGACCTGAGCAAGGTTCGCAACATCGGCATCATGGCCCACATCGATGCCGGCAAGACGACGACGACCGAGCGCATCCTCTACTACACCGGTAAGTCGTACAAGATCGGTGAGGTCCACGACGGTGCCGCCACCATGGACTGGATGGAGCAGGAGCAGGAGCGCGGCATCACCATTACCTCCGCCGCGACCACCACCTTCTGGCACGACACCCAGATCAACATCATTGACACCCCCGGACACGTGGACTTCACCGTTGAGGTGGAGCGCTCCCTGCGTGTTCTTGACGGTGCTGTCGCCGTGTTCGACGGTGTCGCCGGCGTCGAGCCGCAGTCAATGACTGTGTGGCGTCAGGCCGCCAAGTACGGCGTTCCGCGCATCTGCTACGTCAACAAGCTTGACCGCACCGGTGCTTCCTTCGATCACTGTGTGCAGACCATCAAGGATCGTCTGCACGCCATCCCGGTTCTGTTGCAGCTGCCGATCGGTGCCGAGGACAAGTTCATGGGCATCGTTGACCTCGTCGAGATGAACGCCAAGACCTGGCGTGGCGAGACTGAGCTCGGGGCTCATTATGAGACCGAGGAGATCCCGGCCGACATGAAGGACGAGGCGGAGGCCGCTCGTGCCGAGATGCTCGAGACCGTCGCCGAGAACGACGAGGAGTTCATGGAGCTCTACCTCGAGGATCCGGACTCGGTGACCATCGACCAGCTCAAGGCCGCCATTCGTCGCGGTGTGCTGGCTTCCGCCTTCACTGCAGTCACCTGTGGCACCTCGTTCAAGAACAAGGGTGTGCAGCCGCTGCTCGACGCCATCGTCGACTACCTGCCTTCCCCGCTCGACGTCCCGGCCATCTCCGGCTTCAAGCCTGGTGACGAGTCCGTCGAACTGCAGCGTCGTCCCTCCGACGACGAGCCGCTGTCGATCCTGGCCTTCAAGATTGCCTCTGACCCGCACCTGGGCAAGCTGACCTTCGTGCGCGTCTACTCCGGCGTCATGCACGCTGGCGACCAGGTGCTCAACGGTACCAAGGGCAAGAAGGAGCGCATCGGCAAGATCTACCAGATGCACGCCAATAAGCGTGAGGAGATCGAGAGCATCGGTGCTGGCATGATCTGCGCCGTCATGGGCCTCAAGGACACCACCACTGGTGAGACTCTCTGCGACCCGAGCAACCCGATCATCCTTGAGTCGATGACCTTCCCGGCTCCCGTGATCGAGCAGGCCATCGAGCCGAAGTCGAAGGCCGATCAGGAGAAGCTGTCGAACGCCATTCAGCGTCTCGTCGAGGAGGATCCGACCTTCCGCGTCCACACCGACGAGGAGACCGGACAGACCATCGTCGCCGGTATGGGCGAGCTCCACCTGGACGTCTTCATCGACCGCATGAAGCGTGAGTTCCACGTGGAGGCCAATATCGGCAAGCCGCAGGTGGCCTACCGCGAGACCCTGCGCAAGCCGGTCGAGAAGTACGAGTACACGCACAAGAAGCAGACCGGTGGTTCTGGTCAGTTCGCCCGCGTTATCATCGCGATCGAGCCCCAGGAGCCTGGCTTCGGCTACGAGTTCGTCAACGCCGTTACCGGCGGTCGCGTCCCCAAGGAGTACATCCCGTCGGTCGATGCCGGTGTCCAGGAGTCGATGCAGTTCGGTGTTCTCGCCGGCTACCCGGTCGAGGATGTCAAGGTCACCCTGCTCGACGGCGCCTACCACGAGGTCGATTCCTCCGAGATGGCCTTCAAGATCGCCGGTTCGATGGCCTTCAAGGAGGCCGCTCGCAAGGCGAACCCGGGTCTGCTCGAGCCGCTGATGGCCGTTGAGGTGACCACCCCCGAGGACTACCTCGGTACCGTCATCGGCGACCTCAACTCCCGTCGTGGCCAGATCCAGGAAATGGTCGAGGAGCACGGAAACAAGGTCGTGCGCGCCCTGGTCCCGCTGTCCGAGATGTTCGGATACGTCGGTGACCTTCGCTCGAAGACCTCCGGACAGGCGACCTACTCGATGGAGTTCGACTCCTACGGCGAGTGCCCGTCCACCGTTGCTGACGAGATCATCGCCACGGCCAACGGAGGCAAGTGAGCTTGCTGCTATAGCTGATTGACGAATCGGCCCGGTTCCACATATGTGGAACCGGGCCGATTGTCGTGAATGACCCTGCGGAGTCAATCCCCTCAGCTTCCGAGCTCGCCTCCTACCCGCCCCAGGCGCCTCTGGCGCCGGGCTCCAGGGTGGTCCACAGGATAGTTCGAAGCCCTTTCCACAGCCCGGAACTCCGTGGAACGGTGGCGCTGTACTTACGGTCCCGGGCCAGGCTCGGCGGCGTGGCCATGGCAGATGGACGCCCCAATCGGTTTGGTGCGGTGGAACGGATGCTCAAGACGACACGGCGTGGTCATCCCTCACGTGCCTTTGATCTTGCGACCCCCAATGCTCTGGGGATGAGCAGCGCTGGCCTAGGCCGAGTTCGTCGGCTTCGCCTATGCGAACCTGCTGCTGCAAGCGACGAAGAATGAAATATGAATCAATCGGTACGTGCTCCGAGTTGACGGATTGGGTAGCTCGTGGCGGTTCTGGTTGGCGGTGCGCCGAGTCAGTTGGCTCGACACACCGCTGTTGTTCATGGATACGGCGAGGGAGTTAGGGCCTCGTGCCGCCCTTGGTTTGACTATCACGGACTACTGCAGAACAATAAGACAAGTTCCCTGACCTCTGGTCGGGGGCCCGTCCAGAAACGTTCCTGGGAACCTCCCAGGAATATCCACATGACGCGTCCCGTGCACAAGCGGGCGACATTCCAGAAGGAGCCCCAGTGGCAAAGGCCAAGTTCGAGCGGACCAAGCCGCACTGCAACATCGGCACCATCGGACACATCGACCACGGCAAGACGACCCTCACCGCGGCGATCTCCAAGGTGCTGCACGACAAGTACCCGGAGCTGAACGAGGAGTCGCCGTTCGACCAGATCGACAAGGCTCCCGAGGAGCGTCAGCGCGGCATCACGATCTCGATCGCTCACATCGAGTACCAGACCGAGAAACGTCACTATGCTCACGTTGACTGCCCCGGTCACGCTGACTACGTCAAGAACATGATCACTGGTGCTGCCCAGATGGACGGCGCCATCCTCGTGGTCGCCGCCACCGACGGCCCGATGCCCCAGACTCGTGAGCACGTCCTGCTCGCCCGCCAGGTGGGCGTGCCGGCCATCGTCGTCGCCCTCAACAAGTGCGACATGGTCGACGACGAGGAGCTCATCGAGCTCGTCGAGATGGAGGTTCGCGAGCTGCTGACCTCGCAGGACTTCGACGGCGACAACTGCCCGATCGTTCGCATCTCCGCCTTCCAGGCCCTTCAGGGTGACGAGAAGTGGACTCAGTCGATCCTCGACCTCATGGACGCCGTGGATGAGTACGTCCCGCAGCCTGAGCGTGACCTCGACAAGCCCTTCCTCATGCCGATTGAGGACGTCTTCACCATCACCGGTCGTGGCACCGTTGTCACCGGTCGTGTTGAGCGCGGCGTCGTCAAGACCAGCGAGGAGGTCGAGATCGTCGGTATCCACGACAAGATTCAGAAGACCACCGTCACCGGCGTCGAGATGTTCCGCAAGATCCTCGACGAGGGTCGCGCTGGTGAGAACGTCGGCATTCTGCTCCGTGGCACCAAGAAGGAGGATGTCGTTCGCGGCATGGTCCTCTGCAAGCCCGGTTCCACCACCCCGCACACCGACTTCGAGGGCCAGGTCTACGTTCTGAAGAAGGATGAGGGTGGCCGTCACAAGCCGTTCTTCTCGCACTACAGCCCCCAGTTCTACTTCCGCACCACGGACGTGACTGGCACTGTTGAGCTCCCCGAGGGCACCGAGATGGTTATGCCTGGTGACAACACCGACATGACCGTCCACCTGATCCACCCGATCGCCATGGAGGAGCAGCTCAAGTTCGCCATCCGTGAGGGCGGTCGCACCGTTGGTGCCGGTCGTGTCACCAAGATCATCAAGTGATGTGATCTGAGATTTTGACGAGGTCCGTCCCCACAGGGGGCGGACCTCGTTGCATGTTTAGGGTAGTTGCATGTCTAGGGTATGGGTGGAGGAGATCGGGCACATTCATGGCAACCAACCAGCTGCGAGGGGATGGAGCGCGGCACCAGCCCCGACAGACGCGGCGATCACCGAGGAGCTGAGGTCTTGGGGATCGCCTTCGCGATGGCATCCATGGTGTGACGATCGCAGTGAATGCCGAGGACTGCCGACCAAATGGGGATGAATTCGCTGTGGTAGTTGTGCCCATGCCCACCAGGCGGAGTCGTCGACAAGGCCATGTCGGCCGTGACCTGCCAGAAACTCGACCATGGCGTCCACTGAATGTGGGGATTGACGTCGTCTCCAGCGCGCTCGCGCATCCAGTCGGGCTCTGACCAGATCATCTCGGGGGACCACCACGTCACCGGATCGGACGGGTGCTGTACATAGGCGATGCGTGTGTGGGCTGACCAAGGAGGATAGGCGGCTCCCCAATGATCGTGGTAGATCTCGCCGGGACTACCCATGAACCTCACGATTCGGCCACCGTCGATCACGGGGACGATGGCGGGGGAACCCTCTCGTCGGTTCGCCTCCAAATTCTTCCAGATCGGCGTGAACCCGGGGGTTCCGACCCACACGGCGCCGTCAACCTTGGCGATCATGTCGTCGATGGATGGGAAGGCGGACTGACCACCGTAAGAGCCCAGGGACACACCGCTCGTGTAGAGCTTCGGACGAGTTTCGGGGGCCAGGGTGGCCCAGTAGTCGTGGATGACGCTGAACAGGGCCTGGGCACCTTCCTTGGGAGATTCGCGGTCCAGGAGGAAGGCCCCGACGCTGCCCAGGTACGAGTACTGCATCGTGGCCGTCGCGCAGTCACCGCCGGTGAGATACTCCACGGCCGACACCGACCACTCCTCGATCCAGCCGGACCCGGTGCCGTTCTGGACGACGAGCACCTTGCGATGGAACGCCCCGGTACGGATGAGCTCGGCGAGAACGCCATTCGCCTCGGCGACGTAGTCGCGACGGGAATTGAGCCCGGCGTAGACGCGGATGGGCTCCTTGGCCGACTGACCGGTGACCTTTCCGATCATGGCGGCGTCGGGGCCGTCAGTGACGGCGTCCTTGCCCTCCCGGCCCAGGCTGTCCCAGGTCTGAAGTGAGGCGGGGGACCCGGACCGAAGGGGCGACGTCGGGGGTTTCCGTCCGGCGGCCGTCTGCGCATTGGTCTCAGCCATGACGTGGGCAACACCGTTGGCCGTCGTCCTGACGATGACGTTGTTCGTGGCCCAGAGCAGGAGTGAGATGCTCAGCACCACGACGACAATTGCCAGTACCGGCTGGGCGATGAGACGGTGTACGCCGGTGTACAGATTTCGGATGCCATGAGCGATGAGGCGGATGAGCAGTACCGTCGCGGTGAAGAGGATCAGCCCCGTGAACACGCCAACGGTCTGCGCGACCCAGACCTTCCGTGGCAGACCGACTTCCTCTGAGACGTGCTTCTGCTGTCTCGTGCACCACATGAACATCCACAGCGATATCAGGGCGAGAATGGCGTACCAGCTACGTCGGATGCCCCGGACCGCGTGAGTTGAGATCATCACCTGCAAGCGCGTGATCTCAGCTAGCCACCGGGAAATCCGCCCGATGAGCCCTCCGACCCCATAGGCGAGAAGGGTCGACAACCACACGTTGACGGCCACCATCCACCAGGTCCGGGGGACCAAGGACGGTGTCAGGGCGGTCCACAGACCGAAAAGGGCGAAGACGAGGCCAGCAATGCTGGCACGGCGCAGCACCCTTGCCGGCCAACGTCGGTTGCCCAGCCGAGCCGGGAGTCCATGCCTGGGATCCCGTGGAACGATTTGGGTTGTCAGCGCTGCGTCCTTTCATTGTCAGTGGTGAAGGTTGCCCTCGCCAGATGCCACGGGACACTCTTCCACGTCGTGAGGACAAGAAGGGCCTCGGCCCACCAAGTCGGGTGGGCCGAGGCTCAACTGTTGTCGGAACCGGTCAGACGCCGGTGCGCGGCAACGTGGTCGGACGATCGCCGGAACCGGGCTTGAAGCCGTTGCCGGGCTTGGTGTCGTCGCCGGGCTTGCCCGTGGCCGGCCAGGTCTCCCCAGTCGTGGTGAGGAACCAGTTGCGATCGAAGAAGTCCTTCGGATCGATGGTCTTCATCTTCGAGGCGGTGTCGATGAGCAGCTGACGGATCTCGAGGATCTCGTCCCAGACGACCGGGGCCTCCGCGACGTGCGGGTAGGCGCCGCCACCGCTCATGCGGTAGTTGTTGATGGCCAGGACGAACTTCTGGTCGTCGGCGACCGGCTGGCCCTGCCAGGACAGGCCCAGGATGCGCTTGCCCACCGGCTTGGAGACGTCGATGGAGTACTTGACACCGGTGACGGCGTCGTAGTTGTAGTCCCACACCGGCTTGCCCTGGTAGTCAGCCTGGGTGTCGCCGCCCTCGCTGGCCGGAGCCGGGTTGACGATGGCGCCCTTCTTGACCTGCTTGAAGTACTTCGCGGAGTACTCCAGGTAGTCCTTGAGTTGTTTGCCGGTGAGCAGGATGCTCGCCAGTGTGTTGTCGAAGACGTACAGGCCAGCGATGTCCTTGATCTTGACATCGCCCTTCGGGAAGGCAGCGGTGCGTGAGAACGGCGAGACCTGGGCGATGACCGGAATACCGTCGTACTTGCCACCCTTGATCGCCTTGGCGACGGTGTCGGCCTCGACCTTGCCGATGAAGTCGAGGATCGGGGTGTCCTCAACCATCGAGCGCTCGGTGGTCAGCTTCGTCGTCGAGGTGGCGACGACGGAGTTGACGTACTTGACGGTGGCCTTGTGGCCGGCCTGCAGCTCGGAGTCAGAGGCGAACTCCTTGTCCTCCTCGACGTCACGGGTGTAACGCGGCTTCACGGTGACCCTGTCGTGGAGCACGGAGGCCTTGCCGTCGGAGAAGTCGAGCGGGATCGTCACCTGGGAGACTGAACGGGCCCAATAGTCGGGCTGGGTGATGACGACCTTGTGGCCCGAGATGCCGTCGACGATCTCGACCGGGTCGTCCTGGTGGGTGTGACCGATGACGACGAGGTCGACCTCGGGAACGGACTTGGCCAGGACGGTGGCATTGTTCTCCGGCAGACCCTTGTAGACCGGGGTGGCCTGGTCCTCCGACAGTCCGGCGTGGACGAGGACGACAACGACGTCAGCCCCTTCTTTGCGCAGCGTGACCGAGCACTTCGCAGCGGTCTTGACCGGGTCAGCGATGTCGACCTTGCCAGTGAGGTTCGCCTTGTCCCAGACCATCGAGCCAGGGGTGGTGACGGCGACGACGCCGACCTTGACCTGGTGGCCGTCGACGGTCTTGGTGAGCATGAGAGTGCCCTGGGTCAGCGGCTTGCCGGTCTTGAGGTCGATGACGTTGGCGCACAGCAGTGGGGCGTCGAGGTCGTTCTTGTAGCGGTTGAGTTCCTTGAGTCCGTAGTTGAACTCGTGGTTGCCGATGTTGGCCGCGTCATAACCAACGAGGTTGAATGCGCGGGCCATGACCTCGGTGCGGCCAAGTTTCTCGGGCTGCTTGGCAGAGAGGTAGGTCAGCGGGGTGCCCTGGATGGTGTCACCGTTGTCGAGCGTGACGACGGAGTCGGCACCCTTCTCGGCGCGGAGCTGCTTGACGATGGTGGCCACCCGACTCACGCCCAACGGAGCCGAGGACCGACCCTTGTCCGACGGCGGGTAGGGAGCGTCGGCGAAGTAGTCCCAGTCGTAGACGTGACCGTGGATGTCGGTGGTAGCGAGCACCGTCAGCGTTGCGGCACCGGCAGCAGAGCCTGCGGTGGCGGGAGCGGAAGACGTCGACGGCGACGCGAAGGAATTCCCGACAGCAGTCATCGCGAGCCCTGTCCCCAGGGTGCCGACCAGCACGGCGCGACGCGACAGGTTCGTACCAAGTGGGTTGTCATGCATGGATGGTGTCCTTCCAACGGGATGGGAAAGCGGTACCATCCTTGCCGAATGAAGTGACGGACGGGTGACAATTTGATGATTGCCACCGTCAACAACACCTGGTCAGCCCTGACGCCTCTGCAGCTGGGCCCATTCGTCACGCAGACCAACGGTGCGGTGGAACACCGTGGTGTCCTGATCCGCCGCGAAATACCCCAGCCGCTCGAACTGCACCACCTCGCCGGGAGCCACCTCGGCCAAGGCCGGTTCGGCCATGACGTTGGTGAGGGTCTCGCGCGAGTTCGGGTTGAGGTCGTCGAGGGCCTCGCCGCTCTCCGATCCGGGAATCTCGGCGGTGAAGAGACGGTCATAGAGGTTCGCGGTCACCGGCACGGCATGGGCGGCGGACACCCAGTGCATCGTCGACTTCACCTTGCGACCGTCGGGGGCGGTGCCGCCGCGGGACTCCGGGTCATAGCTGGCGTGAACCTCTTTGATGGTGCCGTCTGGGTCCTTGACGACGTCAGTGGCCGTCACCAGGTAGGCACCACGCAGACGCACCTCACGACCGGGGGAGAGGCGGAAGAACTTGCGGGGCGGGTCCTCGCGGAAGTCGTCGGCCTCGATCCACAGCTCACCGGTGAAGGGGACGCACCGGGTGCCGTCATCAGGATTCTCCGGGTTGTTGACGAGCTCGAACCATTCGACGACCGGGTTGCCGTTCTCGTCAGTAGGCCAGCCGTCCAGGACCAGTTTGAGCGGGTGCAGGACGGCCATGCGGCGCTGCGTGGTGGCGTTGAGCTCGCGGCGCACGAAGGACTCGAACTCCTCGATGGCCTTCACGGAGTTGTTCTTGGTGGTACCGACGGCCTGGCAGAAGGCACGGATGGCAGCAGCCGGGTAGCCGCGACGACGCATACCGCGCAGGGTGGGCATGCGGGGGTCGTCCCAACCGTCGACGACGCCGTCGGTCACAAGGGACCTGAGGCGACGCTTCGAGGTGATGGTGTGGGTCAGTTCGAGACGGGCGAACTCGCGCTGCTTGGGGGCCGGGGCGTCGAGCGGCACATGGGCGAGGAACCAGTCGTAGAGGGGGCGGTGGCTGTTGAACTCCAGGGAGCACAGCGAATGGGTCACACCCTCTATGGCGTCGGACTGACCGTGGGCCCAGTCATAGGTGGGGTAGATGCACCACGTGGTGGCAGTCGAGTGATGGGCCTGGTGGCGGATGCGGTACATGACCGGGTCACGCAGCCACATGTTCTCCGCCTGCATGTCGATCTTGGCGCGCAGACAGCGGGAGCCGTCGGGGAACTCGCCGTTGCGCATCCGCTCGAGCAGGTCGAGTGATTCCGCTGCGGGACGGTCGCGGTAGGGGCTCTCGATACCCGGCTTGCCGTAGCCGCCCTTCTGCTCGCGGATCGTCTCGGGGGACTGGTCGTCGACGTAGGCCAGGTCCTCGCGGATGAGGTACTGGGCCCACTCGTACAGTTTGTCGAAGTAGTCGGAGGCGTGGACGACGTGGGCGGGGGAGTACCCGAGCCACTCGATGTCCTCGATGATCGACTGGACGTACTCAACCTCCTCGGTGCCCGGGTTGGTGTCGTCCAGACGCAGGTTGCAGATGCCGCCGAAGTCCTCCGCGACGCCGAAGTCAGTGACGATGGCCTTGGCGTGGCCAATGTGCAGGTAGCCATTGGGCTCGGGTGGGAACCGGGTCTGGACCCGTCCTCCATAGGTGCCCTGTTCGTTGTCCGCGCGAACGACCTGATGAATGAAGTCCGAGCCGGACTCGGCCGGGGCGGCGGGAGTCGGGGTTCCAGTGGGTTCTGCCATGGCGGGAACCTTACCGGAGTCTGTCGGTACTTCCCGATAGACTCCGAGGCATCATGACTGAGTTGCATCCCGCGCGCACACGCGTCGCCCCCTCGCCCACCGGAGACCCTCACGTCGGTACGGCCTACATGGCGTTGTTCGACAAGGCTTGGGCACAGCGCACCGGCGGCCAGTTCGTGCTGCGCATCGAGGACACCGACCGCAACCGTCTGGTGGAGGGTTCGGAGGAACAGATCTACGAGACCCTTGACTGGCTGGGCCTGTCCCCCGATGAGTCGCCGCGGGTCGGTGGACCGTACGAACCGTACCGGCAGTCTGAGCGTTTGGACACCTACAAGCCGCTCGTCGACAAGCTCATCGAGTCTGGTCACGCCTACCGCTGCTGGTGCTCCCGGGAGAGGCTCAAGGCACTGCGCGAGGAGCGTGCGGCCGCGAAGTCCCCGGACACCGGTTACGACCGCATGTGTCTGGGCATGTCCAAGGAGGAGCGGGCCAAGCTGCCGGGTTTCACCGAGACACCCGTCGTGCGCATGCTCATCCCTGAGGACGTCGAGCTGGAGTTCGACGATCTCATTCGCGGCAAGGTCCACGCCCCACGTCCCGATGACCAGGTCATCCTCAAGGCCGACGGATTTCCGACGTACCACATGGCCGTCGTTGTCGACGACCATCTCATGGGCATCGACACGGTCGTTCGTGGTGAGGAGTGGATCTCCTCGACGCCGAAGCACCTGTTGCTCTACAAGTGGCTGGGCTGGGAGGTGCCGAGGTTCGCGCACATGCCGCTGCTGCGCAACACCGACAAGTCCAAGATCTCCAAGCGCAAGAACCCGGCTGCTCGGTTGATGTGGTTCCGTGAGCAGGGTTATCTGCCCGAGGCGCTGCGCAACTTCCTGCAGCTGCTGGCATACCCGACGATCGCCGAGGGTCAGGAGATGGAGGACCTCGACTCCTTCGTGTCCCGCTTCGACTGGGCGAACGTCTCCGCTGGCGGGCCGGTCTTCGACGTCACCAAACTTGACTGGCTCAACGGCCAGTACATCCGCAGTCTTGACGCCGAGGATCTCACCGATCGCGTGCTCGAGTACGCCGATCGCACCGGTCAGCCCCAGGAGGTGCTCGGCCGTGATCTGGCGTGTGAGGACCGTGAGATCATCCATGCCGCGATGCCACTCATTCGTGAGCGTCTGGTGCTGCTGTCGGAGGCACTGCCGAAGCTGGCATTCCTGCTGATCGACGACGACGCCCTGGTCTTCGATGGGGATTCCGTGGCCAAGCTCAAGACAGGAGCCGACGAGATCCAGCAGGCGTCCACCGAGGTCCTCAAGGGGCTTGACGATTTCTCTGCCGATGCCATCCAGGTGGCGCTGCGCACCAAGCTCTGCGACGAGATGGGTATCAAGCCGCGTCTCGCCTTCGCCCCGATCCGCGTCGCCGTCACCGGTTCGCGGGTGTCCCCGCCACTGTTCGAGGCCATGGAGATTCTCGGCAAGGGGTCGACTCTTCGTCGTATGGAGCGGTTTGAGGCTGAGATGGAGCAGAGTAGTGATTGAACACGATGAGACGAGGCCCGGGCTCTGCGACGCCCAATAGTGTGGTTCTGGGTGCTCGTCACCTGTTATTGGGCGTTGGTGTGGCGGACACCTGTGTGGGATATCGATGATCTGTATTTCGCCACCCGATCTGGCACTCCCAGCGGTCGTATCGACTGGGCGGATTTTGCACGGCTCACCGTATACGATCTGGGTGAGCGTAATGGCCGTTTCTCGGACATGATGGTGCAATTCGTCATGGCGATGGGTGGATGGATTCGTGTTCCCCTTGTGCTCTCATCCCTGTCAACGTCGCTGGCACTGTGGCTCATGATGCGGGCCCTCATCCGGGATCTACGGGGAGTGGTGTCTCCCGGTGTTGACTTGTTGGCAGGTGTAGGTGCATTTCTCGTGCCGATGACCCTGATTGGTATCGAGCCAAACATGGGTGGGGACACGATCATGTTCATAGCTGCGAACATCGGCTACATGTGGGGCTTAGCGCTCGGGATCGTATCCATCCTCCTGCTGTGGTCCCAGCGGGGGCCGAACGTTGACCACGGCTGGGTTTTGTGGGTGGCGGTGGCGCTGGTCATGGTGGTCGCGGGAAATACTGCGAGAATGGGAATGCCCGGTTTATGGGCACGTAGCCGTCGACTTGGGGGCCGTACCCGTACCCGAAAATAACTGGCGAGATTCCCAAACGGGTGTCGTTCGTCGTCCACTCCGTCAGCCATTCGCTCACAAATTACCCGGTCGTGTTCTTTGCGATCATGCTGTCAGTCATCGTCATGTGCCTGGTGGTTATGAAACGCGGATTCCATCGCCGCGCCATCGGTATCCTCCTCGCACTGTTCTGTGTGGCATCTGTCGGGCTGGCCGCGACCAGCCTGCGAGTCGTTACGGTGCTCGCGCGACGAAAGCTCGTTGGAGATATTCGACTGTACCTTTCGGCCACCGGGCTGTTGGTTGGAGTGTGCTTTAGCGTCGTGATGGTGATCCTTGTGGTGCTCACTGTGATGGTTGCTCGCATACCGGGATGCGGCATGGTGGGGGTTTCGACGGGCGCGGCGTTTGGTTATTACGCGCTCCCGATGATTCAAGGGTCCCCAGGGGGACGAACGTCCTTTTTAAGTCTGGTGGTCTTCACCATGAGTGCGTTGGTGTGGACATGGGCTGCTGTCGGATTGGCGCAGAGAGGCACGAACCAGGTTGACGGCGGTGCCTCATCCATGGAATCTGGTGGACGACTCGCGGCTGCGACACCGGGGTCGCAGCTCGCTATGGTTCTGGTTACCATCGCTACGGCGGCATGCCTGGGCACCGGCCTGCAGGGAGCGTGGGGGATGCTCCAGGGAGCGACGATCAACGGCAGTGTCTGGCGACAGGTAAATGCCCAGGTAGACCTGGTGCGTCGCGGGGAGCGCGACACGGTCGTCGTCCCGAAGGCGTTACCTGCCCCGGACTGGTTGCCCGACTACGCGGGACAGCGTGGATCCGTCGTCGATGGCCTGCATCAGTATTATGACCTCCCGAAGAACGTCACCGCGGTGCGTCGTTGAGAGTGCTGTCGAGGACCTCGCTGAGGGACGCGACGAGAATCCTGATGTGCTCGTCTGTGTGACGTGCCGTCAGGCAGATACGTAGGATTGCGTCGCCTTTCGCGACGGCGGGGTAACGGACCGCAACGACCATGAGACCCCGTCGTGCCAACTCCTCTTGCGCCGCGACGGCACGATCCTCGGGACCCACCGGAACCCTGATGATCGGACCGAGATCATTGGCTGTAGGGGCGGGAATGAGCCCGGCCCCGAAGAGTGCACGGCGTGCGCGGGCCACAGTGGTCTGGAGCCTCTGGACGGGAGAGACATCGGTTCGTAGCTGATGCACGGATGCCGCCACGGCAGCTACGACGGCGGGGGAGGGGGCGCTGGAGAACACGTATCCTCGTGCGCAGTTTCGAATCAGCGTTGCCAAGGTCTCGTAGACGCAGACGAAACCGCCCTCGACGCCCAGGGCCTTGCTGGCCGTTCCCAGCAGGACGTCCGGTCGCAGTTCCTGGGGCAGACCTTCGGTGACGCCACGCCCGGTGGGCCCGACAGTGCCTATCCCGTGGGCGTCGTCAACGATGGTCAAGGCGCCGTGACGATGTGCGATCCGGACGAGGTCAGCAATGGGAGCGACGTCACCTCCCATGGAGTAGACCCCCTCCGTGAGCACGATGGCTCTTTCGGTGGTGACGTGATCAAGGGCATGGTCGATGGCATCGAGGTCCGCATGAGGGATGACGACCGTGCGCGCCCGAGCCAACCGACACCCGTCGATGAGACTGGCATGGTTGTCCGCATCGGAGACGACGGTGACGTCAGGACCTGCCACCAGCTGCATGGTCGCGACATTTGCCTGGTAGCCGCTGGCCATGAGGACTGCCTGGGGATACCCCAACCAGGTGGCGATCTCATGTTCAGCATGGTGGTGTGCCACCGAGGTTCCTGTCGTGAGGCGTGAGCCACCAGAACTGCATCCCAGCTCACTGACGACGTTGATCATGGCCTCCTGGACGGCCGGCTCCGTGGACATGCCGAGGTAATCAGAGGACGAGAACAGCAGGGCAGGACCGTCGGTGGTAACGGCGTCAGGAAGCTGAGACGACGAGAAGGTGCGTGGATGGCGCTCGAGTCCGGAAGCCCGCCACGAGTCGAGACGGGATCGAATGTGGTCATGCCAGGACGCGGTGGTGCGAGTACTGGGAGAGTGGGTGGCAGGTCCGATGAGAACGGGGTGATTCTCCAACCAGTCCGTGATCATGGCGGGATCTGCGTACGAGGTGTCGACAAGAATGACGCGCCCCCCGTTGGGGTCACCATCGGCCTTGACGTTCGTCACCGTTGTGTACACCCCGTCGGCGCAGACATAGCCACGGGTGTAATGGGGATCGTCGGAGATGCAGAGTTCCGCGAGGACTCCGGGTGCAGCAGCAACCTTGCTCGCGAGGAGGACCGCTTCATGGTGGTGCCTCTTGTGAGCCAAGGATGTTCCCGGGGTAGATTCCGTGAGATCCCCGAATCGAGTCACACGAACGCCACGTAAGGGATCGGTTTCCAACCGTCGTCCGCTGCCCACCTCGACCATGGCGGCCCCACGCATCGTTGGTCCGGCGGTGAGAATGCGCATGACCTGCTCCGGGTTGGGCACGAATCGGGACAAGACGTCAAGGAAGTGGTGATGTGCGGAGTCGATGTCGATACATTCGTTGATGTCTGCGGGCAGGATAGGGATGACAGCGGGATCGACGTCGAGCTGATCCAGGCTGAGTCGCACCTGCCGAGCCTCGACGGTGTGACCAGGGGAGAGCGCGCGATGGGTGAGCCCCGTCAACGTCTGCCCGATCATGTTCGGAGACACCAGCGACTCGGCTCCGCTGACGTGGTACGGCTCCCCGTCGAGGACTCCGGTCGCGCGCATCCGCACACTCCACCAAGGCGTGGCAGTAGGTGTTTGCGATGGATCTGACATGATGACTCCTCGGCGTTGGCGACCGCTCAATATTGAACACCATTCAATTCCCGGGGTCCGGAGAGGGCCGTCATTCCGATTTGCCTTGCTGGTTCATCGGTGACACACTGTACAAGTTGCTCCGAACGGGGCTGCAGTGCGTCACGCTCGTGACCCCTGAGGTCGAGCCCGGCCACTGAAGTCCGACGGCAGAGGTGTCACCACCAAGGTGAGTCCGCTGCCGGGCCCACGGGAGCGGGTCAGCATCGGAAGCCGGCAGACAAATCCACAGTGTTCACGGGGTCCTTGATGACTGGTGAGCGGTGGGCGTCCTGCGGCTTGTGATGCGCGACACGCCCGAGCGCGTGGGTCGGGGAGGGGTGATGTGACCTCCCGGTTTTCACACCAGTTGGAAACCGTCAGGTTGGGACCAATGAGGAGTTCGCTCCTCACGCCGGAACCCTCTGGGCGTACCGGACTCCCATGTCAGGGAATCTTGGACGCGGCAGAGACGAGTAGAAGGAACAACTGTGGCGGGACAAAAGATCCGCATCAGGCTGCGGGCCTACGACCACGAGGTCATCGACTCGTCGGCGCGCAAGATCGTCGACACGGTGACCCGCACGGGTGCCAAGGTCGCCGGCCCGGTGCCGCTGCCGACCGAGAAGAACGTTTTCTGTGTGATCCGTTCGCCCCACAAGTACAAGGACAGCCGCGAGCACTTTGAGATGCGCACCCACAAGCGGCTCATCGACATTCTCGAGCCGACCCCGAAGACGGTCGATTCGCTTATGCGTCTCGATCTGCCGGCCGGTGTCGACATCGAGATCAAGCTTCCGTGAGGTTGAGCACCATGACCAATGAACGCACTGTCAAGGGCGTGCTGGGCACCAAGCTCGGCATGACCCAGCTGTGGGACGAGCACAACAAGCTCGTTCCTGTGACCGTCATCCAGGCCGGGCCGTGTGTCGTCACCCAGGTGCGCACCCCCGAGACCGATGGCTACTCCGCCGTCCAGCTTGGCATCGGAGCCGTCAAGGCCAAGAAGGTCACCAAGCCGGAGGCCGGCCACTTCGAGAAGGCCGGCGTGACCCCTCGACGTCACCTCGTCGAGTTGCGTACCGCCGATGCCTCTGAGTACACCCTGGGCCAGGAGATCACCGCTGACGTGTTCTCCGAGTCCGATTTCGTCGACGTCACCGGCACCAGCAAGGGCAAGGGCACCGCTGGCGTCATGAAGCGTCACGGCTTCGGCGGCCTGCGTGCCACCCACGGTGTGCACCGCAAGCACCGCTCGCCGGGCTCCATCGGCGGCTGCTCGACGCCAGGCAAGGTCATCAAGGGCCTCCGCATGGCTGGCCGCATGGGTGCCGAGCGTGTGACTGTCCAGAACCTGCAGGTTCACTCCGTCGACGCCGAGCGTGGGATCATGCTGGTCCGTGGCGCCGTTCCCGGCCCGAAGGGGTCCCTGCTCGTCGTCCGCAGCGCCGCCAAGAAGGCCGCCAAGAATGGGGATGCCGCATGAATGAGACCAAGACCATCGACGTCCTTGACGTCAAGGGCAAGAAGGCCGGATCGGCTGAGCTTCCCGGTGACGTCTTCGACGCGAACACCAACATTCCGCTGATCCATCAGGTCGTCATCGCCCAGCTCGCGGCTGCTCGTCAGGGCACCCACGCCACGAAGACTCGTGGCCTGGTCTCCGGTGGTGGCAAGAAGCCGTGGCGCCAGAAGGGCACCGGTCGTGCCCGTCAGGGTTCGACCCGTGCACCACAGTGGGTCGGTGGCGGCACCGTTCACGGTCCGCAGCCGCGCTCCTACGCTCAGCGCACCCCCAAGAAGATGGTGGCTGCTGCTCTGCGTGGCGCTCTGTCCGACATGGCTCGCGACAATCGCATCTTCGTCGTGACCTCCCTGGTTGACGGTGACAAGCCCTCGACCAAGCAGGCCAAGGCCGTCCTCTCCGGTCTCGCCGAGCTCCGCAAGGTGCTCGTCGTCTTGGATCGCAGCGAGGAGGTCGCCTGGCTGTCCGTGCGCAACCTCAACGGGGTCCACGTCCTGGCCGCCGATCAGCTCAACACCTACGACGTCGTCAACGCGCGGACCATCGTGTTCAGCCAGGCCGGACTTGACGCCTTCGTCGGTGCTCGCAGCGCCAGCACCCAGGCCCTGGCCGCTGAGCCAGAGGTCCCGGAGACCAACGTTGCGGACCAGCATCCCTACGGTGAGGACTCCTTCCGCGGAGACAACCCGCCGGCCGGATTCGACATCAAGGGCAATGAGGACTCCAAGAAGTTCCACGCCCCGACGTCGCCCTGGTACGGACGCACCATCGCTGAGGTGTGGTTCCGTTCCGCCGAGGCTGCTGAGGCCGCTGGCTTCGTCAACGCCGTCAAGTCTGACTCCGACAAGGAGGACGCCAAGTGAGCGAGCTGAAGATCCGAGATCCCCGGGACATCATCCTCGCCCCGGTCGTCTCCGAGAAGAGTTACAGCCTGCTCGACCAGAACACCTACACGTTCCTGGTCAAGCCGACTGCCAACAAGACCGAGATCAAGATCGCGATCGAGCAGATCTTCGGTGTGAAGGTCACCTCGGTTAACACGATGAACCGCAAGGGCAAGGCACGCCGTACCCGCTTCGGCATGGGCAAGCGTCCCGACACCAAGCGCGCCATCGTGACCGTCGCCGAGGGTGATCGCATCGACATCTTCACCGGCCCGGTCGCCTGAGCCGCGAGAGAAGGAACGAAGTACCAATGGGTATCCGCAAGCACAAGCCCACCACTCCGGGCCGTCGCGGCTCGAGCGTGTCGGACTTCGTCGAGCTCACCCGCTCGACCCCTGAGAAGTCCCTGCTCGTTGCCAAGCCCAAGACCGGTGGACGCAACAACACTGGCCGCATCACCACCCGCCACATCGGCGGTGGACACAAGCAGGCCTACCGCATCATCGACTTCAAGCGTTACGACAAGGACGGCGTGCCGGCCAAGGTCGCTCACATCGAGTACGACCCGAACCGCACTGCTCGCATTGCCCTGCTCCATTACGCCGACGGTGAGAAGCGTTACATCATCGCCCCCGATGGCGTCAGCCAGGGAACCGTCGTGGTGTCCGGCCCCGAGGCCGACATCAAGCCGGGCAACAACCTGCCGCTGCGCAACATCCCGGTCGGTACCACGGTTCACGCCGTGGAGCTGCGTCCGGGTGGTGGCGCCAAGATGGGTCGCTCCGCCGGTGCGTCGGTGCAGCTGGTCGCCCGCGAAGGCAAGTACGCCACCCTGCGCCTCCCCTCTGGTGAGATGCGCATGGTGGACATCCGTTGCCGCGCCACCATCGGCGAGGTCGGCAACGCCGAGCAGACCAACATCAACTGGGGCAAGGCCGGCCGTAACCGCTGGAAGGGCATCCGCCCGACCGTCCGTGGTGTGGTCATGAACCCGATCGACCACCCGCATGGTGGTGGCGAGGGTCGTACCTCTGGTGGTCGTCACCCGGTGAGCCCCTGGGGCAAGCCCGAGGGTCGTACCCGTAACAAGAACAAGGCGAGCAGCCGTCTCATCGTGCGTCGCCGCAAGTCCGGCAAGAAGCGCTGATTGGGAGTCTGAGACATGCCACGCAGTCTGAAGAAGGGCCCCTTCGTCGACGAGCATCTGGCCAAGAAGGTCACTGCCCAGAACGAGGCGGGCACGCACAACGTCATCAAGACCTGGTCGCGTCGATCGATGGTTACCCCCGACATGATCGGGCACACCATCGGCGTGCACGACGGTCGCAAGCACGTCCCGGTTTTCGTGACCGAGTCGATGGTCGGGCACAAGTTCGGAGAGTTCGCCCCGACCAGAACCTTCAAGGGTCACGTGAAGGACGACAAGAAGGCGCGCAGGCGCTGACGAGAGGGATCTGATTCATGAGCAACACTGAGAGGCCCAGCCGTCGCGCCGCCCTGCTCGGCGATCGCCCCGGCTCGTACGCCATCGCGCGTCACGTCCGGATGAGCGCCAGCAAGTGTCGTCGCGTCGTCGACCTGGTTCGCGGGATGGACGCCGCTGATGCGGTGGCCATGCTGAAGTTCCAGCCGCAGGCCGCGGCTGAGCCGGTTCGCAAGGTCATCGCCTCGGCCATGGCCAACGCCGAGCAGACCGAGGGTCTGCGCGCCGAAGACCTGTACATCTCGCAGGCCTTCGTCGACGAGGGCGTCACCATGCGCCGCATCCGTCCCCGCGCCAAGGGATCCGCCAGCCGAATCCTGAAGCGCTCCGCCCACATCACCGTGGTTGTCGAGCCCAAGGACGCCCGTCCGGCCCCCAAGAAGGCCAAGAAGGGTCGCCCGGCGGCTGCAGCCAAGTCCGAGACCGAGAAGGGAGCCTGACATGGGCCAGAAAATCAACCCCCATGGTTTTCGTCTCGGTGTGACGACCGATCACAAGACCCGCTGGTACGCCGAGAAGCAGTACGCCGAGCTCGTGGGTGAGGACGTCAAGATCCGGGAGTGGCTCCACAAGAACCTGGAGCGCGCCGGTATTTCGTCCATCGAGATCGAGCGTCGCTCCGAGCGCGTGACCATCTTCCTCTACGCCGCCCGCCCGGGCATCGTCATCGGGCGCAATGGCGCCGAGGCCGAGCGCGTGCGCGGTGAGCTGGAGAAGCTCACCGGCAAGCAGATTCAGCTGAACATCCTCGAGGTCAAGAACCCCGAGACCGATGCCCAGCTGGTCGCCCAGGGAATCGCCGAGCAGCTCGCTGCTCGTGTCGCCTTCCGTCGCGCCATGCGCAAGGCTCAGCAGTCCGCCATGAACGCAGGCGCGCTTGGTATCCGTATCAAGTGCTCCGGTCGTCTGGGCGGTGCCGAGATGAGCCGTTCCGAGGGTTACCGCGAAGGCCGTGTGCCGCTGCACACCCTGCGCGCTGACATCGACTATGGCTTCTTCGAGGCCCGCACCACCTTCGGCCGCATCGGTGTCAAGGTGTGGATCTACAAGGGCGACGTCACCGGCACCCGTGCCGAGCGCGCTGCCCAGAAGGCTGCTCGCCAGGCCGCCCAGGGCGGTCGCGGTGGACGCGGTGGCAACCGCCGTGGTCGGGGCGATCGTCCCGACCGTCGCGGTGGACGTCGTCGCGCCGAGGCCGCCAAGCAGCAGTCCGCCGAGACCCCGGCCCCGCAGACCGAGAACGCAGGAGCCTGACATGTTGATTCCTCGTCGAGTGAAGTACCGCAAGCAGCACCATCCCAAGCGGACTGGCGCTGCCAAGGGCGGCACCCAGCTGGCCTTTGGTGACTACGGCATCCAGGCCACCGAGGGTGGGTACCTGACCAACCGTCAGATCGAGGCCGCTCGTATCGCCATGACCCGCTACATCAAGCGTGGTGGAAAGGTGTGGATCAATGTCTACCCGGACCGCCCGATGACCAAACACCCCGCCGAGTCCCGTATGGGTTCCGGTAAGGGCACGCCTGAGTGGTGGATCGCCAACATCAAGCCCGGACGAGTTCTCTTCGAGCTGTCGGGTGTGCCGGAGGACGTGGCCCGCGAGGCCATGCGTCTGGCCATCCACAAGCTGCCGATGAAGGCTCGTTTCATCTCCCGTGAAGGCGGTGACAACTGATGCCCAAGCTTTCTGCTGCTGAGCTGCGCCAGCTTTCGGGTGAAGAGTTGCGCAACAAGGTTCGCGAACTCAAGGAGGAGCTGTTCGGGCTGCGTTTCCAGTCGGCGACCGGCCAGCTCGAGAACACGGCTCGCCTGCGTGAGGTCCGCAAGGACATCGCCCGCGTCTACACCGTGCTCCAGGAGCGCAACCTCAACATCGTCGATGATCCCGACGCTGCCAATCCCGAGAACGATAAGGAGGCCTGAGCATGAGCGAGAACACCGCTGAGCGGACGACCCGCCGCAAGGTCCGTGAGGGACTGGTCGTGTCCGACAAGATGGACAAGACGATCACCGTCCTGGTCGAGGACCGTGTCAAGCACCCGCTGTACGGCAAGGTCATGACCAAGTCTGTGCGCCTCAAGGCCCACGACGAGAAGAACGAAGCCGGCATGGGAGACCGCGTGCGGATCATGGAGACCCGTCCGCTGTCCGCCACCAAGCGCTGGCGTCTGCTCGAGATCGTCGAGAAGGCCAAGTGACCCACTGGTGAGCTGATCACCAGGTTTTGCTGCAAGGCGACCCATCCGAGAGGGTGGGTCGCCTTGTTGTGTTTGTGGTCGCCGGGGAGTGGGCGCGTGTGGGAGTGCGGCCGCGGCACGGATGCGCGTCACGTGACTGACGTGAGCCAGTTCTCCATGAAGCCCCGAGCCAGTTGCGCCAGGTATGCGCAGTTGCGCCACCTCTGGCCTTTTGCGCCGTCGTTGTTTACCTGCGCCACCTGTGCCCAGTTGCGCCGCGGTTGACCACCTGCGCCATTCCTGTTCACTTGCGACAGGCGGGTGACGGCTTGGTCTTCTGTAGCGTCAGTGACCGGCGTCCCGTTGCGCCGCCTCCGATCATCTGCGCCACTGTCGCGCACCTGCGCCTCGGCTCCCTTTTCGACCTGCGCCGTTGGTGAGCAGTTGCGCCTCCGTTGTGCGTCCGGTCGGGGCAGTTGCCGACGTCAGGCCATCAGTGGCGCCACTGTCGCGCACCTGCGCCGGGCAAAGACGGCGCAACTGCACGTCCAAGGCGCAGGTGGCGTGGACTGGTGCGATGACGTCGTCAGGACGACCGGCTCCGATGGCCCCCGGTAGCCGTTGTTTCACCCCGCCTGCGGCCCAGCAGCACGCCGCGCGCGGTCCAGGACACGAAGAATGCGCTGCGCCGAACCATCGGTAGTGGCGAGGTCCTCGACGGTAAAACGAAGTACCGTCCAACCGGCGTCGACGATCCCAGCCTCCCGCTTCTTCTCGGCGATGATGACGTCCTGGACGCTCTGGCCAGGTTTCAACAGAGAGCCGTACTTCGTCCGACCGTCATATTCAGCCAGGACGTGTTCGTCCGGCCATGCGAAGTCTCCTCGGCCCAAGAACTGGCCGGTTGAGTTCCGGATCACGAACTGCGGTACTGGTTGCGGCACGCCTGCGCAGTGCCATTTCGCGCGTATGAGTGATTCCCCGGGGCTCTCGATCCTGCCATCGGCAAGCGCCACAGCTTGACGCGCATGGCCCAACCCGCGAGGCCGACCGCATGTTTCCAACACCTCAGCGAGTACTTGCGGATCCGCGCCGAAACGTAGTGCCGCATCGGCCGTCATCAGTCCGGTGTCAAAGCCGAATTCCGTGGCCATGTCGATGACGGTCCGTTCAAGGGTCGTTGTCCGGTGCCCGTCGATGACGACGACGTGCTCCGGTGGGAGCATTCGGCCGATCGTCGTCATGAGGCGTCGTCGGTGGCCGCCGCCGGGGCGCGGGTTCGTCACCCAGAGGTGGTCAAGGCCCTTCGAGGGCAAGGGGAGGGCGTGAACCGCGGACGCCGTCACGTGGCTGAGGACCGAGGTTGGCGCGAGGAAGGAGGCTGCCGTGACGAGGTCCAACTGGTGTTGTCGTGCCGTCGTCTCGCCCGCGTTGGCCCATACTCCGGGGCGTAGTGGGATTAACCGTCCTTCGTTCACCTCTCGGGCGATTGCTCGTCGCGATGTCCCTGATGCGGTGAGTGAGGTCACGGTGTGAATTCTGCGATTGGTCGTCATGGAGGCAGTCAGCCCCGGCGGCGACGAAAAGGGGAGGGGCGAATTGCGAATCTGTGGACAACCTCGGGATTGTCGCGGTCATTGCAGGAATGCCATGGAAATCCTGCGCCAAATAGCCGAGTGGGGCTCCGGTCTGTGGATAACTGCCACGTCAGGCACGTCGGCGGCAGGTCTGTCCGTGCAGCGTCATGTCACCAGCTAGTTGCGCCTCTGGCGTGCAGTTGCGCCGTGTTTGTCTGGCGCAACTGCGTAACAATGGCGCAGGTCCAGGAGGGAGCCGAGGCGCAGGTGAGCAAAGGTGGCGCAACTGGAGGAAGCCAGGAACCAGGCGCTGCGGGCCCCCAAGGAGGCCGTCTGAGGACCGGACATCCGGCGCCTTGCCATCCCGCGCACGCTGCCATCCGGCGGGGGAGCCAGAACACCGCCGTTACACCAGGTCGCCGTCAATTCGCTATCCCGGCCGAAGAGAGTTAGACTGCTCAAGTTGTCTTGCGACTGTGCCCACCTTCAAGCACAGTACGGAGCCTCCGACTCCACGGAGACGGAGGCCATCGTGCGCCGCCCGAGGGTGGCGGGACCTCTCGCGGACGACAACCGCGTATCCCCTGAGGTACGGGTTGCCCCCTGGCAAAATCCAGGGGGTTCGTGTTCAACAGTCCTACCAGGCCCGGGAGGGAACCAGTGGGACAAAGGAGAAGACATGATCCAGCAGGAGACGCGACTCAAGGTCGCCGACAACACTGGTGCGAAGGAGCTCCTTTGCATCCGTGTTCTCGGTGGATCGAAGCGTCGCTACGCCTACCTCGGTGACACCATCGTGTGCACCGTCAAGGACGCCATCCCCGGCGGAAACGTGAAGAAGGGCGAGGTCGTCAAGGCCGTCGTCGTTCGCACCGTGAAGTCGCACCGCCGTCCCGACGGGTCCTACATCAAGTTCGACGAGAACGCCGCCGTGCTTCTCAAGAACGACGGGGAGCCTCGTGGCACCCGTATCTTCGGCCCCATCGCCCGCGAGCTGCGCGAGAAGAAGTTCATGCGCATCGTCTCGCTCGCCCCGGAGGTGATCTGAGTGAAGTCCCTCAACATCAAGAAGGGTGACCGTGTCAAGGTCATCGCCGGAAACGACAAGGGCACCATCGGTGAGGTTCTCTCGGTGGACCCGGCCCGTGAGCGCGTCGTCGTCGAGGGTGTGAACATTCGTAAGCACCATCGTCGTGACATGCCCACCCCGCAGGGCGGCACCACCAAGGGCGGAATCATCCAGTCCGAGGCCCCGATCCACGTCTCGAACGTCCAGCTCGTGACGAAGATCGACGGCAAGGACGTCGTGACCCGTGTCGGCTACCGTCGTGAGGACGTCACCAAGCGTCGTCCTGACGGCTCCGAGTACGCCGCTCAGCGCAGCGTCCGCTACCTCAAGAAGGAGGAGGCCAAGTGAGCACCGACACCTTCGCGCACGAGATGCCTCGTCTGAAGAAGCAGTACCGCGAGCAGATCCGTCCTGCCATGCAGGAGGAGTTCGACTACAAGAACCCCATGCTCATCCCCGGTCTCGAGAAGATCGTGGTGAACATGGGTGTTGGTGACGCCGCTCACGACTCCAAGGTCATGGACGGTGCCGTTCGCGACATCACCGCCATCACCGGCCAGAAGCCGCAGGTCACCAAGGCCCGCAAGTCCATCGCTCAGTTCAAGCTGCGTGAGGGACAGCCCATCGGTTGCCACGTCACCCTTCGTGGTGACCGCATGTGGGAGTTCGCTGACCGGCTGCTGACCCTGGCCCTGCCCCGTATCCGTGACTTCCGCGGACTCAACGCGAACCAGTTCGACGGCAAGGGCAACTACACGTTCGGCCTGTCCGAGCAGGTCATGTTCCTCGAGATCGACCAGGACAAGATCGACCGCGTCCGTGGCATGGACATCACCTTCGTGACCACCGCGCAGACGAACGAGGAGGGCAAGGCCCTGCTCAAGCACCTGGGATTCCCGTTCAAGGCGAAGGATGACCCGAAGAAGGCGAAGACCAAGCGCGGTCCCGCCTACTACGCCAAGAAGAAAAAGAAGTGAGGATCTGATGGCCAAGACAGCTCTGAAGGTCAAGGCGGCCCGCAAGCCCAAGTTCGGTGTCCGTGCTTACACCCGTTGCCAGCGCTGCGGTCGTCCGCACTCGGTGTACCGCAAGTTCGGCCTGTGCCGAATCTGCCTGCGCGAGATGGCCCACGCCGGTCAGCTCCCGGGTGTCACCAAGTCCTCCTGGTGACCAGCGCGCGTCCGTCAAGGATGCAGATCCACGGGCCCTACCAGGCCCCGGCGGGTTGGTAACCCGCCCCACAAACACCTGAACAACACAGAAGGTCCCCGAGCCGGACGCCCCAGGGGAGGACGGCAGCAGGGAAACCGTTGTGAGAAAGAGGCCAAACCAGCCATGACCATGACTGACCCGATCGCAGACATGCTGACCCGTCTGCGTAACGCCAACCAGGCGTACCACGACCAGACGTCGATGCCTCACTCGAAGATCAAGGCCGGAATCGCCGAGATCCTCAAGTCGGAGGGCTACATCGCCGACTACAAGGTCAACGAACCCAAGGAGGGCGAGGTCGCCAAGACCCTGACCCTCACCCTCAAGTATGGCGAGAGCCGTGAGCGTTCCATCGCTGGCGTTCGCCGTATCAGCAAGCCCGGACTTCGCGTCTACGCCAAGTCCACCGCCCTGCCGAAGGTGCTCGGCGGCCTGGGCATTGCCATCATCTCCACCTCTCAAGGGCTGCTCACTGACAAGCAGGCCCACGAGAAGTCCGTGGGCGGGGAAGTCCTCGCCTACGTGTGGTGACCGTCGACGAGACAGATAGGAGTAATCAATGTCGCGCATTGGCAGGCTTCCCATCGCCGTCCCGTCCGGTGTCGAGGTGAAGCTTGATGGGCAGGACGTGGAGGTGAAGGGTCCGAAGGGAACCCTGAACTTCACCGTTCGCGAGCCCATCACCGTGAGCAAGAATGATGAAGGAGAGATCCTCGTTGAGCGTCCGGACGACGAGCGTGAGAACCGCTCGCTGCACGGCCTCACCCGTACTCTCATCAACAACATGGTCATCGGTGTGACCGAGGGCTACGAGAAGAAGTTGGAGATCCAGGGCGTGGGTTACCGCGTGATGTCCAAGGGTCCCAAGCAGCTCGAGTTCAACCTCGGCTTCTCGCACCCGGTGATCGTCGACGCCCCGGAGGGAATCACCTTCGCCGTCGAGAACCCCACCAAGTTCTCGGTCCAGGGCATCGACAAGCAGGTCGTCGGCGAGACCGCGGCCAACATCCGCAAGATTCGCAAGCCGGAGCCCTACAAGGGCAAGGGTGTGCGTTACGAGGGCGAGAACGTCCGTCGCAAGGTTGGAAAGGCAGGTAAGTGACATGGCAAGCACCCTGACTGTTCGCAAGAGCCTGTCCGACCGCGCCAAGGCACGTGCTCGTCGCCAGGCCCGTGGTCGCAAGAAGATCTTCGGGACCGTCGAGCGTCCCCGCATGGTCGTGACCCGTTCGTCGAAGCACGTCTTCGTCCAGGTCATCGACGATGTTGCCGGAAACACCCTCGTGTCGGCTTCCACCATGGAGGCTGTGCTGCGCGAGATGTCCGGGGACAAGACCGCCAAGGCTGCCCGCGTTGGCACCATCATCGGTGAGCGCGCCAAGGCCGCTGGCATCGACAAGGTCGTCTTCGACAAGGCCGGGAACCAGTACCACGGGCGGATCGCCGCGCTGGCCGATGCGGCCCGCGAGGCCGGTCTCGACTTCTGACCCACGAAAGGCAAGTGAGCAACGATGAGTGGAACCCAGCGCCGCGGTGGCGGTGCAGGTGGTGAGCGTCGTGGCCGTGACAACCGTCGTGGCCAGAACGATCGCAACCGCAATCAGAATGAATATCTCGAGCGCGTCGTGGCGATCAACCGCGTCGCCAAGGTGGTCCAGGGTGGCCGTCGCTTCAGCTTCACGGCGCTGGTCGTCGTGGGCGATGGCGAGGGCACCGTGGGCGTCGGCTACGGCAAGGCCAAGGAGGTGCCCGCGGCCATCGCCAAGGGCGTCGAGGAGGCCAAGAAGCACTTTTTCAAGGTGCCGCTGGTCGGTCGTACCATCACCCACCCGGTGATTGGTGAGAAGGCTGCCGGCGTCGTCCTGCTGCGTCCGGCTTCCCCCGGTACCGGTGTCATCGCCGGCGGTTCGGCCCGCGCCGTTCTCGAGTGCGCCGGCGTGCAGGACGTGCTCGCCAAGTCTCTTGGCTCCTCCAACGCGATCAACGTGGTTCACGCCACCGTTGCCGCGCTGCAGCAGCTCGAGGAGCCCGAAGAGGTTGCCCGTCGCCGTGGCAAGTCCGTTGAGGACGTCGCCCCGGCAGCCATGCTTCGTGCCCGTAAGGAGGCCGACGAGGCCGCTGCTGCTGCCCGCATGGAGGAGAAGGCAGGGGTCAACTGATGAGCAAGCTGAAGATCACCCAGATCAAGTCCGGCATCTCCACGAAGCCGAATCATCGCGAGACCCTGCGCAGCCTCGGGCTGAAGCGCATCGGTGACACGGTCATCAAGGAGGACCGCCCGGAGTTCCGCGGCATGGTCCAGACCGTTCGTCACCTCGTCACCATGGAAGAGGTGGACTGACATGGCTATTGAGCTCCATGACCTCAAGCCCGCTCCTGGTGCCCACAAGGCCAAGACCCGTGTTGGCCGTGGTGAGGGTTCCAAGGGCAAGACCGCTGGTCGCGGTACGAAGGGCACCGGCGCACGCAAGAACGTGCCCGAGTTCTTCGCTGGCGGCCAGATGCCGATTCACATGCAGGCCCCGAAGCTGGGCGGGTTCCACAACCCGTTCCGCACCGAGTACCAGGTCGTGAACCTGGACAAGGTCGAGGCCCTGTTCCCCAAGGGCGGCAAGATCACCGTCGACGACCTCGTCGCCGTCGGTGCCGTCCGTGACAACGAGCTCGTCAAGGTTCTCGGAACCGGCGAGCTGACCGTCAAGGTCGACCTCGTCGTCGACGCCTGGTCCAAGTCGGCCCAGGAGAAGATCGAGAAGGCCGGCGGCAGCGTCACCAAGCGCTGAGGTCAACCTGCAAGTATCAAGTGACGTCGTGAACACGACCGAATGACGTGTGAGGGACGGGAAACATCACAGTTTCCCGTCCCTCCTGTCATATGCCCGTGCAGTGCATTTGCAATGACGAAATGCGTTGCCCTTTTGGTCTCAACAGACAAACCCAGGGGTTTGGTGTGTGTAAGATCACACGCACCAAAACGGCCCGCGTGCCGAGATGACCCCATGCCGAATCGTGTGCAGCGGTAGAAACTACCGACAGGGTCACTCCCCAGCCACACTCGCCGGCGGCCCACCTGCCCTCCCGGCAGGTCTGCACACTGTGAGAAAGGACGATCGTGCTCAGATACGTGGTGCGTCGCCTCATCAATTACGTCGTGCTGTTGTTCATTGCGGTTTCCTTCGCATACCTGCTCGCCTCGTACGCCCTGGACCCGCGCAACGCTTTCGACCAGACGAATCCGAAGCTCAACTGGACGGCGATCAACCAGTCACTGACCAACTACAACATCAACCCCGACACCAGCATCTGGGTGCGGTACGAACGGTGGTTGAAGATGGTGTTCCTGCATTGGAACTGGGGCTGGACCCCACATGGTGACGCGATCAACTCGCTGATTGGCACCCGCATCGGTGTGTCCGTCCGTCTCGTGATCTGTGGAACGATTATCGGCATGGTCGGCGGTGTCGCCGTCGGTGCCTGGTCGGCCGTCCGCCAGTACTCGGCCGCTGACCGAATCGTGTCCTTCCTGTGTCTGCTGCTCATCTCGACCCCGACGATGGTGTTGGCGGTCCTGCTGCAACTCGGTGCCATTCACATCAACCAGGCGACCGGAACGCAATTCTTCCAGTTCATCGGTGAGGTCGGATCTCACGGCAATTACTTCGGGGCCGAGCTGCTCAGCCGTATGCAGCACCTGCTGTTGCCGACGATCTCCCTGTCGGCGTTGAGCCTGGCGAGCTACTCGCGGTACCAGCGCAACCTGATGCTCGACACCCTCGGTGCTGACTACGTCCGTACCGCACGTGCCAAGGGTCTTCGCAAGGGACGCGCCATCCGTCACCATGCGCTGCGCAACGCCATCATCCCGATGGCCACCTATTTCGCCTTCGGCGTGGCCAACATCTTCGTCGGTGCTACCATTTCCGAGCAGGTCTACGCCTGGAACGGTGTCGGTTCCTACTCCGTGATGTCGATTCAGCAGAACGACATCAACGGTTCGGTCGCGGTCGTCGCCTTCTCCGGCCTCTGCACCCTGACGGGTGCCCTTCTGTCCGACATCCTCATTGCGGTCATCGATCCGCGTGTCCGGGCTCGATGAGGAGGAGCCGTCATGTCTGAACCCACCAATAACTCCAGCGTTGAGCTCAACACCCCGAAGACGGGTCCGTGCGCCCCCATCAAAGGTCCCGATGCCTTGAGTGCTGCCGAGCGCAACGAGAAGCACAAGCCGGGACGCAATGAGCGTGACGGCAAGCACATGTCGCGTCGCCGTCTGATCCTGCGCCGTTTCTGGCGTCCGGTTGGCTCCAAGATCGGTGTCATCGGACTCGCCCTCGTCGTCCTCCTGGCCCTCATCGGCCCGTACATCGCCAACTGGGACTACTGGGTGGTTGATGACAACGCCTTCCTCGCGCCGCCGGACCAGTACCACTGGTTCGGTACAAGCCAGGGTGGCTTCGACCTGTTCGCCATGACGGTCGAGGGTCTGCGCAAGTCGCTCATCATCGGTTTCTGCGTCGCACTCATCGTCGAGACCCTGGCCGCCCTCATCGGTTCGGCCGCGGCCTACTTCGGCAAGGTGGCGGAGAAGATCATCCTGTGGTTCATCGACCTGCTGTTGGTGATCCCGTCCTTCCTCGTCATCGCCATCCTGAGCCAGCACACCTCGGGCAAGAGCACCTCGACGGCCCTGCTGATCGTTCTGCTGTCGGCATTCAGCTGGATGCTGTCGGCCCGTGTGGTCCGCGCCATGACCCTGTCGGTGGTCAATCTCGACTACGTCACGGCCGCTCGTTTCATGTCGGTGCCGCCGTTCACGATCATCGTCAAGCACGTCATCCCGAACATCGCCAGCTACCTCATCATCGACCTGACCCTCGGTGTGGTCGCGGCCATCATGAGCGAGACGGTGCTCTCCTTCTTCGGTTTCGGCGTGCAGAAGCCGGAGACCTCCCTGGGCACTCTGCTGGGTGACGGCATGACGGCGGTCACGACCTCACCGTGGCTGTTCATGTTCCCGGCCGGTGTGCTGGTGATCCTGCTGCTGAGCGTCAACTTCATCGGTGACGGCCTGCGTGACGCCGTCGATCCCTCCTCCAAGTCTGGTGGTAAGGCATGAGCAAGAAAACTGCCACTGCGGCCAACCTGTCCGACGCCCTTCCCGAACGTCAGGAGGGTGTGCCGGTCCTGCAGATCAAGGACCTCAACGTCCGCTTCCCCTCCGAGGACGGCGTCGTCCACGCCGTGCGTGGAGTCAACCTGACCGTTCATGCCGGCGAGGTCGTCGGCCTGGTGGGTGAGTCCGGTTCCGGTAAGTCCGTCACCTCGATGTCGGTGATGGGCCTGCTGGACGAGGGTGCCAGCGTCGAGGGGTCCATCAAGCTTCACGGCACCGAGCTGCTGGGACGTGACGACAACTGGATGTCGGACGTGCGAGGCAAGAAGGTCGCCATGATCTTCCAGGACCCGCTGAGCGCCCTGACCCCCGTGTACACGATCGGTGACCAGATCGTCGAGGCTCTTCAGGTCCACTCGAACATGTCCGACAAGGACGCCTGGGCCCGAGCCCTCGAGCTGCTCGACATGGTCGGCATCCCCAATCCGGAAGTTCGTGCTAAGGCCTTCCCGCACGAGTTCTCCGGTGGTATGCGTCAGCGCGTCGTCATCGCCATGGCGATCGCCAACGACCCCGACCTCATCATCGCCGACGAGCCGACGACGGCTCTCGACGTGACCATCCAGGCGCAGATTCTCGATCTGCTGCGGGTGGCCCAGCGTGAGACCCACGCCGGTGTCGTCATGATCACCCATGACCTCGGTGTCGTTGCTGGTCTGGCCGACCGGGTGGCCGTCATGTACGCCGGTCGCATCGTCGAGCGGGCCAACGTCGACGAGCTGTTCTACCGCTCCCGTCACCCGTACACCATCGGTCTGCTGGGATCCCTGCCTCGTCCTGACCTCGACAAGGACGAGCCGCTGACCCCGGTCGAGGGCAACCCGCCCTCCCTGCTGAACCTGCCGCCGGGCTGTCCCTTCGCGCCACGCTGCCCGATGGCGATCGATGCCTGTCGTCAGGCCGAGCCCGAGCTGACGCCCACCGACCTGGACAAGCACGAGGCCGCTTGCATACGGCACGCCGAGCTCATCGACCGCACGTACGCGGAGATCTACCCGCAGGTCGGGGAGCACAAGAGCCGCTTCAAGGCAGCGCTAGGGACCTCCGACCGCGAGGCCCTCGAGGACGTCCTGGAGGTCAAGGACCTGGTCAAGACCTACCCGCTCATGAAGGGTGCGGTCTTCAAGAGGCGCGTTGGCACCGTTCATGCCGTTGACGGCATCTCCTTCCGGATCAAGAAGGGCGAGACCCTCGGCCTGGTGGGTGAGTCCGGCTGTGGCAAGACCACGACAATCATGTCGATTCTCGAGCTGGCCAAGCCGGAGGCGGGTACCGTCGTCGTCCTGGGCCGTGACGCGGCCAGGATGAATGCGAAGGATCGCAAGGAGACCCGTCAGGACCTCCAGGTGGTCTTCCAGGATCCGATGGCATCCCTGGATCCGCGTCTTCCGATTGCCGACATCATCGCCGAGCCGCTGAAGTACAACGGTTACCCGAAGAACAAGATCGCGGAGCGGGTCGACGAGCTGATGGCCCTGGTCGGCCTGGAGCCCGCCCACGCCAACCGCTACCCGCGGAACTTCTCCGGTGGCCAGAAACAGCGTGTCGGTATTGCCCGTGCACTGGCCCTCAACCCGAAGTTGCTGGTGCTCGACGAGCCGGTCTCGGCGCTCGACGTGTCGATTCAGGCTGGTGTGTTGAACCTGTTGGAGGACCTGCGCGAGAAGCTGGAGTTGTCCTATCTCTTCGTCGCCCACGACCTGTCGGTGGTTCGCCACATCGCTAACCGTGTTGCCGTCATGTACCTGGGGCGTATCGTCGAGCTGGGCGAGGTCTCGGAGGTCTTCGACCACCCGATGCACCCGTACACCCAGGGCTTGTTGTCGGCCATCCCGGTGCCCGACCCGTCCAAGGAGCACAACCGCCACCGCATCTTGCTGGAGGGCGACCTGCCGTCACCGGCCGCGCCGCCGCCTGGGTGTCCATTCCACACTCGCTGCCCAAAGTTTAAGGAGCTCGACGAGGCATCCCAGGCCACGTGCATGGGGGAGCGTCCCGAGCTGTTCTACCCGCAGCCGGACATCGACCGGCGCACGGCATGTCACTTCCCTGAGGAGATCCGGGTGTTCTGAGACTCTGCAGTGAGTCCCTGACATGGGGTGGTGCCGTTGCGACGACGCCACCCCATGCGTCATGTTCAGGGCCCACCTGGTGGTCTCATCGGCGCCTTGACCGATGGGCGGGTGTGACCTTGACGAAAATCACGGTTGGATCAAGGAAAGGTCAAGATTTCATAACGAAACCGCATTCTGGGGCCGTTTGCGCTGGTCGGTCCGGGTCATGAGTGCCAAGCTCATGCCATCCCGATCCACCCAGGATCCTCAACTTTCCGGAGGTTTACCGTGCGTAAGACCTTGACGACCGCAGTGGCTGCTCTGGCAGTGGGCTCGCTTGCCCTGACTGGCTGCGGACAGAAGAACCAGTCCGGCGGCGACCAGAACAAGAGCGACAAGGCCACGTCGGCGAGTGCGCCGCTGGCTGCCCTGAACATCAAGCCCCGTGACCAGATCAAGGACGGTGGCACCCTTCGCCTGACCATTACCACCTTGCCGACGGGCTGGAACCCGATGCAGGTCGACAACAACTCAGTTGACCTGCAGCCAACTATCTGGCAGTTCATCGGTGTCAACAACTTCGATATTGCCGAGGATGGCACTCCGAAGCCGAATCCGAACTACATCGAGTCGGTCAAGATGGACACCAAGGATGGCAAGCAGGTTGTCACGTTGCACCTCAACCCGAAGGCGAAGTGGAATTCGGGTCGCACTATCGATTATACGGACTACCAGGCCACCTGGAAATCCTCCAACGGCGAGAACGACAAGTTCCTTCCCGCCACCACCGACGGCTTCAACCAGGTGACGTCGGTTGAGAAGGGTGCCAAGGACACCGACGTCGTCATCAAGTACAAGGCGACTTATCCCGACTGGACAGCGACATGGAGCAGTGTGTTGCCGAAGGAAGGGATCTCTGACCCCAATACCTTCAATTCCGGCTGGAAGACCCTGAACCCTGACTGGTTCACTGGCCCATTCACCCCCACCAAGGTCGACCAGGCCTCCAAGACCCTGACCGTCAAGCGTAATGACAAGTGGTGGGGCGACAAGGCGAAGCTTGACACCGTCACCTTCAAGGCGATGGAGGACGCTGCCAAGACGAAGGCTTTCGCCAACAAGGAGATTGACGTCGCCGACACCATCATCACCAAGGATGGCTATGAGACGGCCAAGAAGCGTGATGACGCCGACATGCGTGCTGCCGGTTCGCTGCAGTGGCGCCACTTCACCTTCAACGCCAAGTCGGCGAGCCTCTCGGACAAAGAGGTTCGTCAGGCCATCGTCAAGGGCATCAACCGTCCGGCCATCGCCAAGTCCGATCTTGCGGGATTGCCAGTTCAGGCCGACTCGGTGATGCTCGGCAACCACTTCTTCATGCCGGGCCAGCCTGGTTACAAGGACAACTCCGGAGACTTCAAGTACGACCCGAAAGCTGCTGAGAAGCAACTTGATGAGGCCGGCTGGAAGAAGCAGGGTGACTACCGCGTCAAGGACGGCAAGACCCTCACCGTCAATTACGCTCAGCTGACCGGTGTGCCCACCTCCGAGAATGAGGGTGCGCTGTTCAAGCAGGACATGGCGAAGATCGGGGTTAAGGTCAACCTTGTCAACACTCCGTCCAGCGATATGCAGAAGGTGCTGACGAACCACTCCTTCGACGTCATCGCGTTCACTTGGCAGGGCACCCCGTACCCGATGGCCAACGTCCGTCAGATCTATGGCGCTGCTGCTGAGGGCTCCAAGAAGCCGTCGCAGTCGAACTACACCCAGATCATCGATCCCGAGGTTGAGAAGCTCATCCCGCAGATCGACACTGAGATGGATGTCAACAAGCGACGCGAACTCACCAATGAGGCCGACAAGCACATTTGGGACGATGTGATGGTGCTGCCGTTGTACCGGCGCATCATGTTCTCCGGCGCCCCGAAGAACCTGGCGAACTATGGTTCCGCGACCTTCCAGAGCACCCGTGGCGAGGACATCGGTTACGTCAAGTGAGCTTGATGGGTTATTGACCCGGAAAGGGCCCGGCAATGGTAGTTGTCGGGCCCTTCTCATGTCTTGCACAGGCGATTTCGGAGAATCGCATGGCCGGGGGTGGTTTCGCGGCTCCAATGGTGGTTTCGTAAGGTGTGATGTTCGGTTTCCGACGAAGAAGCCGGATCGTGGCAGGAGCGTCCTGCCATTCACTTCACTGGAGGACATCTTGCGCAAGACGATCGTGGCCCCTGTGGCGCTGCTGGCCGTGTCGGCCATGGCACTCACCGGGTGCGGACAGAAGAACCAGTCCGGCGGAAGCAAGCAGTCAGGGGTGACGTCGGAGTCGGCCCCGATGGCCCAGCTCAACGTGGCTGACCGGAGCCAGCTCAAGGACGGTGGCACGTTGCGCCTGGCCATTGAGCAGCTTCCGACGGGATGGAATCCCATGAACGTCAATGGCAACACTGTTGACCTCTCAACGACGATCTGGAACTTTGTCGGCGTCCAGAACTTTGACATTGCTGAGGACGGCACTCCAAAGCCGAACCCGAACTACATCTCCTCGACCGATGTGGAGACCAAGGGCGGCAAACAGGTCGTGACCCTGCACCTCAACCCGAAGGCCAAGTGGAATTCCGGTCGTACCATCGATTACTCGGATTACCAAGCCACTTGGAAGGCCAACAACGGTTCTGAGCCCGGCTTCCTGCCGGCCAGCACCGATGGTTTCAACCAGATCACCTCGGTGGAGAAGGGCGACAAGGACACCGACGTCGTCATCACCTTCAAGGGTACCTATCCCGACTGGACGGCGACCCTGAGCAGCGTTCTGCCCAAGGAAGGGGCGAAGGACGCCGCTACCTTCAACGAGGGATGGAAAAAGCTGAACCCGGATTGGTTCGCCGGACCGTTCATTCCGACGAAGGCTGACCAGGCCTCGAAGACCCTGACCGTCAAGCGTAATGACAAGTGGTGGGGCGACAAGTCGAAGCTTGACACCGTCACCTTCAAGGCGATGAACAACGCCACTCAGACCAAGGCTTTCGCCAACAGGGAGATCGACGCCGCGTCGGGCATCATCACGAAGGACGGCTACCAGACGGCGAAGAAGCGTCCCGACGCCGAGATGCGTCAGGCCGGGTCGTTGCAGTGGCGTCACTTCACCTTCAACACCAAGTCGACCATGCTGTCTGACAAGAAGGTGCGTCAGGCCATCGTCAAGGGTATCAACCGCCCAGCCATCGCCAAGTCCGACCTTGCAGGCATACCCGTCAACCCGGACACCCTCATGCTCGGCAACCACTTCTTCATGCCCGGTCAGGCTGGCTACAAGGACAACTCCGGGGACTACAAGTACGACCCGAAGGCTGCCGAGAAGCAGCTCGAGGATGCCGGTTGGAAGAAGCAGGGTGACTACCGCGTCAAGGACGGCAAGACCCTGATGATCAACTATGCCCAGCTGACCGGTGTGCCCACCTCCGAGAACGAGGGTGCGCTGTTCAAGCAGGACATGGCGAAGATCGGCGTCAAGGTCAACCTCGTCAATACCCCGAGTGACTCCTTCACCCAGACGCTGAGCAGCCACTCCTTCGACGTGATTGCCTTTGCCTGGAACGGCACCCCGTACCCGATGGCCAACGTCCGTCAGATCTACGGCGCCTCCGCCGAGGGCTCCAAGAAGCCGTCGCAGTCCAACTTCTCCCAGCTGATCGATCCTGAGATCGAGAAGCGCATTCCCAGCATTGACGCCGAGTCGGATGTCTCGAAGCGTCGTGAGCTGACCAACCAGGCCGACAGGATCATCTGGGACAACGTCATGACCCTTCCGCTGTACCGTCGCATCTCCTTCACCGCGGTTCCGAAGAACCTGGCGAACTACGGTGCTGCGACCTTCCAGACCGTGCACGCAGAGAACATCGGTTTCCAGAAGTGACGATGAGCTCTCACGTATGAGAGCGGGGCCGGGGACGGATTCCCCGGCCCCGCTGTCACCGTGGTTTGTCGCGGTATGTGTCAGGACTGACGACGGCGACGCACGACGAGTGCGACGATGAGGGCGATGACCACGACGGCAATGACGACGATCGTGGCAACAGGCCCGGACTTGGAGCCATTGTCTGACGACGTGTCGGCGTTCTGGGTCTTCTTGGTGTTGTCGCCGGTCAGCTGGAAAGAGGCGCCATCGGCGCTCCCGGCGGCCAACTTGGGGGGAGTGCAGGACTTGGTCTTTGGCTTGTTGTAGCACCAGCCTTCGATCGATCCGGGGGTCGGCTTGTACTGGTCGGCACCTTTCTCCGAGTAATCCCACGCAGCCCCGGCGCCGGAGGCGTGGTAATACGCCCAGTACTGACCGTTGAAGGTCTTGGGGCAGGTTTCGGGATGGTTGTTCATCGTGCAGATGAGACTGGATTTGTTCTTGCCGACGGTAATTCCGGCCTTCTTGAGGGCGTCGGCGCCGGTGGATGGCGAGTCGACGCACTGGTTGGACAGCACTTTCTGGTCATCTGTGATGACGAAAACCCAGACGTTGTTGGCGCTGAGGCAGTCGTCAATGGCTTTCGCCTGCCCAGTTTCGGCGCTCGGTGAGGGAGCGGCGTGTGCGGGGACCGGGAAGACGATGGCCAGGGTCGCAAACAATAGAGCGGCGAGCACTCCCACTATGGTCGGGAGTGCTCGCCGGTTGTCGGTTTCAGGAATACTCACATGACGATCATGCCGCAGTGGGGAGTATTCGTTCGATTGATTGTCTCAGACGCCGGTATGGGGCAGGGCTGTCGGACGATCCGAGGGACGGTCGGGGAAGGACCCCGTCAGATGATGATGACGGCAGCGACGAGCACAACCGTGATGCAGATCGTCATCCAGTTCGGGTGAACCTGAATTTCTCCGTCACGAGACATCCCGTCCTTGGGCTTCTTCTGGTCCTGCCCCTGTTTGGTCTGCGTCGCAGCCGTCGCCCTGACCATGGGACGACGCTCGATCCTCTCCATCTCGATGAGACGAGCCGTCGAGTGGGAATCCAGCGACCACCTCATCGGAAGCTCGGAACCGACGATGACCTGCGGGACGTGGTCGACATTGCCCTTCATTGCGGTGGCCGTGCCGCGTGCCGGCGCAGCCCACGCCGAGATCGTGCGCGGCTTGCGCATCCCTTCGGCGTCAGGGCGGCGCTCGGCCGTCAGCGCCAGCCCCCAACGCCCGGTGACTTCGGTAATTCGACGCCAGGGAACGTCCCAAATTCGGAATTGATTGACGACGGTCACCCCATCGTCATTGATCCGAATTTCGGCAACTCCCCAAATGATCCACGTCAGCCACACGAAAAGCAGCAGGGCGGGCAGGTTCGTCAATCCAGCCAGACCGGATCGAATGAGGTCGAGAATCGTCAGCACGATGATCACCGCGAGGACGATCCCGACGCCGATTCGTCCTCGATGCGAGGAGATGATGATCGGCGGTCTCATGGCGCTCCAGACGGGGGTCAGACAAGTGGTGGTGTGCGGCGACGTGGGTATTACCGTCGTGAGTTGATAGGCTACCCCCGCTGTGTCCATGCTCCCAGACATTTGCCTGCAGCGCGTCATGGGGGTTGAATCTGCGTAGTCAGTAGTCCACGAGATGGGAGAGGGCCCGGATGCTTTCCGCCTTCGCCAATGCCTTCAGAACGCCGGATCTTCGCCGCAAGATCCTGTTCACGCTCTTCATCCTGGCGGTTTTCAGGCTCGGGTCCGTCATCCCCGTCCCGAACGTCAACGTGTCTAACATCAACACGTGCGTCAGCCAGGCGAGTTCCGGATCCTCTGCCGGTCTGTACTCGATGATCAGCCTGTTCTCGGGTGGCGCCCTGCTGAAGTTGGCGATCTTCGCGCTCGGCATCTTGCCCTACATCACGGCGTCGATCATCCTGCAGCTGCTGACGGTCGTCATCCCGAAGCTGGAGACCCTCAAGAAGGAGGGTGCGTCCGGCCAGAACAAGATCACCCAGTACACCCGTTACCTCACCCTGGTGCTCGGCCTGTTGCAGGCGACGGCCTTCGTCACCCTGGCAACCTCGGGGCGTTTGTTCACCGGCTGCGCCCTGCCGGTCGTGTACTCCACCTCGATCTTCGAGATCATCGTCATGATCCTGACGATGACGGCAGGCACGACGATCGTCATGTGGATGGGTGAGCTCGTCACCGAGCACGGTATCGGCAACGGCATGTCGATCATGATCTTCACCCAGATCGCTGCTCGCTTTCCTGACTCCCTGTGGGCCATCAAAGTTGCCCGTAACGGTGCCGGCCAGGCCCACGCCTGGTTCGTGTTCATCCTGGTGATCGTCATCGGCCTGCTCGTCATGGCAGCCGTTGTCTTCATCGAGCAGGGCCAGCGACGCATCCCGGTGCAGTATGCGAAGAGGATGGTCGGGCGCCGGATGCTCGGCGGCTCGACGACCTACATTCCGCTGAAGGTGAACCAGTCCGGCGTCATCCCGGTCATCTTCGCCTCGTCGATTCTGTACCTTCCGGTGCTTTACGCCACCTTCCGACCGCAGACCGACGCGGCAAAGTGGATTGGTCACTACTTCACACGTGGTGACCACCCGATTTACAACATCGTCTATTTCCTGCTGATCATCTTCTTCTGCTACTTCTACGTGGCCATCACTTTCGATCCCGTCGAGATGAGTGACAACATGAAGAAGTATGGTGGATTCATTCCCGGCATCCGGGCCGGGAAGCCCACCGAGGACTACTTGGCCTATGTGTTGTCGAGGCTGACAGCACCTGGGTCCTTGTACTTGGGCCTCATTTCGATGATCCCGACGCTCGCGTTCGTGTACCTCAAGGCGAACCAGAACTTCCCGTTCGGAGGTACGAGCATCCTCATCATCGTGGGTGTGGCGCTGGACACCGTCAAACAGGTCGAAAGCAAGTTGCAGCAACGACACTACGAAGGATTCCTGTCATCATGAGACTGCTGATCATGGGCGCCCCGGGCGCAGGCAAGGGAACTCAGGCCACCGCTATCGCTGAGCACTGCTCCGTGCCCGCGATCTCCACCGGCGACATGTTCCGTGCCAACATCAAGAACGGCACTGAGTTGGGCAAGAAGGTCAAGGCCATCATGGATGCCGGCGACCTCGTCCCCGACGAGCTGACCGACGCCATCGTCGTCGATCGCCTCCACCAGGACGACGCCGCCAACGGCTTCCTGCTCGACGGCTACCCCCGCAACATGCATCAGGTCGCGGCCCTCGACGCTTATCTCAAGGAGCACGGTCAGGAGCTCGACGCAGTCATCAGCCTCGACGTCGACCCCGAGCTGCTCACCCAGCGTCTGCTGAAGCGTGCTGAGATCGAGGGACGTACCGACGACAACGAGGAGACCATTCGCAACCGTATGAAGGTCTACTCCTCCCAGACCGAGCCGCTCCTGGAGCATTACCGCTCGGCCGGCATTCTCGTTCCGGTTGACGGCGTCGGTGAGATCGACGAGGTGCGCCAGCGCATCTTCGCTGCTCTCGACTCGAAGAACTGACGTGCTGGGCCGCAATCGATTCCAGATCAAGACACCCGACCAGATCTGCAAGATGCGTCGGGCGGGGCTGGTCGTCGCCGAGGGCTTGGAGGCCATGAGAGCGGTTGCCGTGCCTGGGGCCACCACCGCCGACATCGACCGGGCCGGTCGCGAGGTGCTCGAGCGTCACAACGCGGGGTCTAACTTTCTCAATTACGGGGGAGATTGGGGCCTGCCGCCCTATCCGGGCGTGGCATGTGTGAGCCCGAACGAGACCATTGTCCACGGCATCCCCGGTGATCGCGAGCTCAAGGACGGCGACATCGTCTCCATCGACTACGGAGCCATCGTCGACGGGTGGCACGGTGATGCTGCCCGAACGGTTCTGGTGGGAGACGTCAGCGAGGAGGCCCGGACCTTGTCCGAGGTGACCCGTGAGTCCATGTGGGCTGGCATTGCCAAGGTCGCGGCCGGTGCTCGCATCGGTGACGTCTCCGCTGCTGTACAGGCCTCCCTGGAGTCCCACGACCGTGATTACGGGATCATCCGTGAGTACACCGGCCACGGGATTGGCACCGAGATGCACATGGATCCGGACGTCCCCAACTGGGGCCGAGCTGGACGTGGCCCGAAGATCGTCGAAGGCATGGTGCTGTGCATCGAGCCGATGGCGACTCTCGGCATGGAGGACACTGCCACCCTGGACGACGAGTGGACGGTTGTCACGGTGGACGGCTCATGGGCCAGCCACTGGGAGAACACCGTTGCCGTGACCAGCAAGGGTCTGTGGGTGTTGTCCGAACCCGACGGCGGCAAGGCCGAACTCGAGAAGCGCGGAGTGCCGTACGGGCCTCTTGACTGAGATTGAGTTCTTGTGGTGGTCGCCGGGACGTTGGTCCCGGCGACCACTGTTTTGTGGGGGTAGAGGGTCGACACGCCCTATCTGGCATTCTCTGCGGCTCAACCAGGTTCGGAACTCGTCGTTACTACACGGAGCTGCCAAAAACTGCGCTTGGCAACGTGAACATCGTGTGTTTGCCCTAATTTTTGGCAGCTCCGTGTAGTTGTCCCCACGTAACAGCCAACCGCCGCACCAAAAAATACCTGTGGACAAGTGAAGGATCCGGCTTGCGCTGACGATAACTGTCAATGTGAGAACTTCTGATGTTGTGAGCCATGGTGTGCCATCCGAGCTCTGCCCTGGCGGTGTGGTGTCCACAGGTGTGCTTTCGTGCTTCGGCCTCGATCGTGAAGCGATCCGGTCAGCGAAGAAGAGGGGTGAACTCAGCTGGCTGAGAATGGGTTGGTGGGCCCTACCGGATGCCGACCACGACGTCGTCACCGCGGTGAGGGCAGGAGGCGTCCTGGGGTGTGTCAGTGCTCTGAAGATGATCGGGGTCTGGTCGCCGCTCGATTCGCAGATCCATTGCCGGGGTCACCGCGAACCATTGTCCCCGGCTGTTCGTTCCTGTCCCGCGCCTCGCCGCGCTGCCCCCATCATGGCGGTCGATCCGCCCGACATTGCCGTGCAGTCAGTCGTGCGCTGCCTCGATCATGATGAAGCCGTGGCGGTCCTCGACTCTGTGCTGCGGAAAGGGATACTCACTTGCGAACGGCTTGAGGAGTGTCTTTCGCCGATTCCGGCGGGTCGGCGCATCCTTCCCGACCTCGGCTGGGCCGACTCAGGTGCCGAGTCCCTGGTCCGATGCCGGTTACGCCGCCTCAGTCTCCCAGTGAGAACTCAGGCCAGCATCGATGGCGTGGGGAGAGTCGACATGCTGGTGGGGAGCCGGCTCGTCATCGAAGTCGATTCGGTGGCACACCACACGGATGCCTCCGCATATTCCAACGATCGTCGTCGTGATCTTGAACTCGTCTCCCGCGGCTATCTCGTCGTCCGGATCACCTGGCACCAGGTCATGTACGACTGGGAGCGCGTCGAGCAGCACATTCTGGAGATCGTCGGTGCCGGTGACCACCTGGGTCGTGTCCGGGCAGCCTGACAACAGGGGTTGACGAGGGTGGTTGTATGCCTGCCATGAGCTTTGCCACAGGCCCTGTCCCACAGACTCGCCGTGACGACGTTGTCGAGATCCTCCACGGGCACACCATCGAGGACCCGTACCGCTGGCTCGAGGACGCCGATTCCCCTGACACCGTCGACTGGGTGGAACGACAGCGGGCCTTTACTGAGGAAGCCCTCGCCATGCTGAGAACTCGGGAGGCGTTTCGCAACCGACTCGCTGAGCTGTACTCCCTTCCTGGCGACACGATCGACAAGCACTGTGGCGGTCGCTATCTCATGTGGCACGACGACGGTGATGCCGCCCAGCCAGTGGTGCAGGCGGCCGGGGACTGGCGCGACCTGTTCGATCGTCCCATCACTCTCCTCGATCCCAACGATTGGTCCGAGGACGGCACGACCTCCCTCAAGGATGCGGCCATCAGCCCCGACGGCTCGACCCTGGCGTGGGCGAGCTCGGCGGCCGGCTCGGACTGGACCTCCTTCACCCTCCGCAACCTGGCCACCGGCGAGGAGCGCGACCCCGGAATCCATACCAAGTTCAGTACGGTCAGCTGGTTCCCGGATTCAGTGAGCCTGCTCGTCCTGGACTTCCCGGACAAGGAGACCGGCGAGACCGCGGTCACCAAGGCCGCGGGCGACCCACGTCTCGTCATGGTCCGCACCGACACTGGTGAGCGGACCGAGGTGCTTCCGGCTGGCCCGGAGGGGACCTTTTACTGGGGTGGGATCAGTCACGAAACCGACGAGAACGGCAACCGCACCGGGGAGGGCTGGGTGGTCATCAGCGACATCATCGGCACCTCCCACAACAGCGGACTGACGGTCTTCCGTCATCACCTCGTCGACGGACACTCCGTGGTCGAGAAAGGGCGTCGCATTGCCGAGGCTGACGCGAGTCATCATCCCGTCGGCATCGTCGGCTCAACGTTCTTCGTCCTCACCGACGACACCACCCCGACCTACCGACTCGTCGCCATCGACCTTGCGGCGGACGAACCAACTCCGAGCGAGGTCATTGAGTCCTCGGAGTACCCGTTGTCGACGGTGGTCCTGGCCGGGGAGATCCTCGTCGCCGTGTACATGGTTGACGTCTCGCCGCGCATCAGCCGATGGTCTACTTCGGGGGAACATCTCGGTGACATCGACATCGAGGCTGGTGACGTCCATCTCACCGCTCCCGACGAGCACCAACCCGACGTGTTCATTCACGCCACGGGCCCGAGCAGCCCGAACGTCGTTTACCACCTCGACGCAGCATCCGGTGAGTTGGAGAAGATTCAGTCCGCCGAGGTTGGCCAGTTCCATGCCGGTGTGGAGCGTCGTCATGCCACGAGTGTCGACGGCACCCAGGTGCCCTACTGGTACATGCGCGACGAGTCCAACGACGCGACCGGGCCCCTGCCGACCATCGTCTACGGATATGGCGGATTTGACATCACCATCACCAACACCCATTCCCCTCTGTGGCAGGCGTGGATGGAGGCCGGCGGTGCGGTCGCCCTGGTCAACGCTCGTGGCGGTGGCGAGTTCGGAGCCGAGTGGTACCGCGACGGTGTTCTCGACAACAAGCAGCACGTCTTCGACGACCACATCGCCGTTCTCCTTGACCTCGTCGATGCCGGACTGGCGAACCCAGACACCCTGGCAATCAGTGGTGGTTCCAATGGTGGTCTGATGGTCGGTGCCGTGCTCACCCAGTGTCCTGACCTGCTGGCTGCGGCAGTTCCCGAGGTCGGAGTGCTCGACTTGCTGAGGTTCCACAAGTTCTCCTCGGGGGCTGCATGGATGTCGGACTACGGCAACCCGGAGGACGCCCACGACTTCGAGGTCGAGCTGGCCTACTCGCCGCTGCACAACGTGAGGGAGGGACGCCACTACCCGGCGACCCTCGTCATGACCGGTGACCACGACGATCGCGTCGTGCCGGCCCACAGCCACAAGTTCACCGCCACCCTGCAGCGAGCCCAGGGAGGGGACGCCCCGATCCTCACCCGCATCGACCAGTCGGTGGGTCATGGTGCCGGGCGTCCCCGTGCTTCCCGCGTCAATGCGTCCGCTGACAAACTCGCCTTCATCGCTGAGTTCACCGGCCTGACACCGCGGTTCTGACCTCGTCTCGGTTCTCTGCCGGCACGGCCTGGTGGTGACGCCGTCGCCAATTTGGGGCGACGGCATCGAGAAGGTATCGTTAGCTGATGGCTCCGTCTGTGCGGAGCCAACAGCCGTGCCCGCAGGGGGTACGGCCAGCGGACAGATGGGACGTAATGGCCAAGAAAGAGGGAGCACTCGAACTGGAGGGAACTGTCGTTGAGGCTTTGCCCAATGCCATGTTCCGTGTCGAACTCAAGAACGGGCACCGCGTTCTTGCCACGATCAGCGGCAAGATGCGTCAGCACTACATCCGAATCCTGCCGTCGGATCGTGTCGTCGTCGAGCTGTCGCCCTATGACCTCACTCGCGGTCGGATCGTCTACCGCCACAAGTGAGCTGCGGCTCATTGCCAAGCGCTTAACGGCGCACCACCCAGGTTCCCGCCAGGGGGACCGTTACGCGAAAGAGAATCTCATGAAGGTTCAGCCGAGCGTCAAGAAGATCTGCGACAAGTGCAAGGTCATCCGTCGCCACGGCCGCGTGATGGTCATCTGCGACAACCCGCGCCACAAGCAGCGTCAGGGCTGAGCCCACGCCGCGACGGGATCGCAGATCGTCCACGCGACGGTCAGCAGGAATGCAGGGGTTCGGCCCCTGAGGTCCACCGTCAGGCCCACCCGCCAGGTGGGAGCGGTGAACAATTGAACTGCACAACAGAAAACGCACCGGTTGCACACGCTGGTGCAGACCTCCCGGGCATTGCCCGGGACACCGTGGAAGCACGTCCCGGAGCCCCGCTCGAAACCATCGAGCACGGATCTGGGCCACCACCCCCGGACGAAGGCCGGGGCCTCGTCGGACGGTCAGACACCGCCCATCGTTCCCAGGAATGACGAGGACGCTCCACGCCGGACACCTTCGCGGCTCGACTTCGTTCGGGTCGAACGAACAAGAAAGGGATGCCACATGGCACGCCTCATCGGAGTTGACCTGCCGCGCGACAAGCGCCTCGAGGTCGCCCTGACCTACATTTACGGAATCGGCCGCACCCGTGCCACCGAGACCCTGAAGGCCACCGAAATCAGCGGTGACCTGCGCGTCCACGAGCTGACCGACGATCAGCTCGTGGCTCTGCGTGACCACATTGAGGCCAACTACCACGTCGAAGGTGACCTTCGTCGTGAGGTGGCCGCTGACATCCGCCGCAAGATCGAGATCGGCACCTACCAGGGCCGTCGTCACCGCAGCGGACTCCCGGTCCGTGGTCAGCGCACCCGCACCAACGCCCGTACCCGCAAGGGCAAGAAGAAGGCCGTCGCCGGCAAGAAGAAGGCCAAGTGAGTCACTGCCCATCGGGCACTCACCAACCTTCATCGATGCGCAGATCACACTGATTTCAGGAGAGACATCACATGGCTACTGCAGGCCGCAAGGCTGCACCCAAGACCAAGGTGCGCCGCAAGGAGAAGAAGAACGTCGTCGCCGGACAGGCGCACATCAAGAGCACGTTCAACAACACCATCATCGCCATCACCGATCCTTCCGGTGCGGTGATCTCGTGGGCCTCTGCCGGCACCGTCGGCTTCAAGGGCTCTCGTAAGTCCACCCCATTCGCCGCTCAGATGGCCGCCGAGGCCGCTGGACGTCGCGCCATGGAGCATGGCATGAAGCGGGTTGACGTCTTCGTCAAGGGTCCCGGCTCCGGCCGTGAGACCGCCATCCGTTCCCTCGGGGCCGTCGGCCTGGAGATCGGCCCGATCTCCGACGTCACCCCCGTTCCGCACAACGGATGCCGCCCGCCGAAGCGCCGCCGCGTCTGACCCACTCCGAGAGCAAAGGACTGATACACAATGGCCCGTTACACCGGCCCCCTCACCAAGAAGTCCCGTCGCCTCGGGACTGACCTTGTCGGCAACGACAAGTCCTTCGAGCGTCGTCCGTACCCTCCGGGTGTCCACGGCCGCGGTCGTACCAAGGACTCCGAGTACTCGCTGCAGCTGCGCGAGAAGCAGAAGGCTCGTTACGCCTACGGCGTCCTGGAGAAGCAGTTCCGTCGTTACTACGAGGAGGCGGATCGCGCCCAGGGTAAGACTGGTGACGTCCTGCTGCAGATCCTCGAGTCGCGTCTCGACAACGTCGTGTACCGCGCCGGACTTGCTGCCACCCGTCGTCAGGCTCGCCAGATGGTCAGCCACGGCCACTTCCTGGTCAACGGCAAGAAGGTCAACATTCCTTCCTACCGCGTGAGCACCCACGACATCATTGACGTTCGCGAGAAGTCCAAGGACCTCCACCCGATCGTCGTCGCCCGCGAGACCTTCGAGACCCGCGACGTTCCGGCCTGGCTGGAGGTGCGTCCGAACAAGGGGCGCATCCTGATCCACCAGCTGCCCACCCGTGAGCAGATCGTCGTCGACGTCAACGAGCAGGCCATCGTCGAGCTCTACTCCAAGTGATCCGAGGGGCCACCCCCTGGATCCCCGAGTGAGCCAAGTCACTGCGTATTTTCACCGACTCGGTGGTTGCGCATTGCTCTGAGGCCACCTGGAAGCTGATGAGGGGCGACCCCTTGCAGCCCAGCTTTCCCCGGGTCGACTTCGGTCGACCCGGGGATGCAACAACTGAATAACCTCGCGGCGGGGAGTTCCCGTCATCCTGTTCCCCTCTGCGCCTTCATATAGCGGTCGGCGCGAAAGGTAGAAAACATGCTCATCGCACAGCGTCCCACCCTCACCGAGGAGTCCATCTCCGAGTTCCGCTCGAAGTTCATCATCGAGCCCCTGGAGCCCGGCTTCGGCTACACCATCGGCAACTCGCTGCGTCGCACCCTGTTGTCGTCCATCCCGGGCGCCTCCGTGACGAGCATCAAGATCGAGGGAGTCCAGCACGAGTTCTCCACCATCGAGGGCTGTGTCGAGGACGTCACCGAGATCATCCTGAACCTCAAGGGCCTGGTCCTCTCCTCCGAGGAGGACGAGCCCGTCGCCATGTACCTGCGCAAGTCCGGCGCCGGCGAGATCACCGCTGCCGACATCAACCCGCCGGCCGGTGTGACCATCCACAACCCGGACCTGCACATCGCCACCCTCAACGACGATGGCCGCTTCGAGATGGAGCTCATCGTCGAGCGTGGACGCGGCTACGTGTCCAGCGCCCTCAACGACGACCCGAACTCCGAGATCGGTCGGATCGCCGTCGACTCCATCTACTCCCCGGTCCTCAAGGTCACCTACAAGGTCGAGGCCACCCGAGTCGAGCAGCGCACCGACTTCGACAAGCTCGTCGTCGACGTCGAGACCAAGCCGAGCATTCAGCCGCGCGACGCCGTCGCCTCTGCCGGTAAGACCCTTGTCGAGCTGTTCGGTCTGACGCGTGAGCTCAATGCCGACGCCGAGGGCATCGAGATCGGTGCCGGCCCGGTTGACGAGGAGTACGCCGAGAGCCTCGGAACCCCGGTCGAGGAGCTCAACCTCACCGTCCGTTCCTACAACTGCCTCAAGCGCGAGGGCATCCACACCGTCGGAGAGCTCGTCTCCCGCTCCGAGCAGGATCTGCTCGCCATCCGCAACTTCGGATCCAAGTCCATCGACGAGGTCAAGGAGAAGCTGACCGAGCTCGGCCTGGCTCTCAAGGACTCCGCCCCGGGCTTTGATCCGCTCGCCGCCGCCGAGGCTTACGACGAGGCCAGTGACGACGATGATTACGCGGAGACCGAGCAGTACTGATTTATTGGTGCAAGGGGGGCGACCCCCTTGCATCCCCCGAGTGGCTCGACTCTGCCGGGTGATCGCGAGTTGGTTTGTGGTTGAGTAGTGGGTCGAGTCGCTGTGACAACCAAAGATTTCCTCTCTTCGGAGGGGAGGCCAGGGGGGTGGACCCTGGCCACACCCCCACCCGTCGCTTGACGGGGAAGGGGAGGGGAGGGCAACCGTCCTCCCTCAGCCGGATCGCGGCGGGTCCACCTGCCCGCCACACCGACACACGAGGAGAAAAAGAATGCCGAAGCCCACTAAGGGTCCCCGTCTTGGCGGGTCCCCGGCCCACGAGCGGATCATCTTGCGCAACCTGGCCAGCCAGCTCTTCGAGCACGGCCATGTCGTGACCACCGTCACCAAGGCCAAGCGCGTCCGCCCGCTCGCCGAGAAGCTCATCAACCGAGCCAAGACCGACACCGTCGCCAACCGTCGCATCGTCAACCGCACGATCACCGACCGCGGCGTCGTGCACATCCTCTTCACCGAGATCGGCCCCCTCATGGAAGGTCGCGACGGCGGTTACACCCGCATCACCCGCATCGGCAACCGCAAGGGCGACAACGCCCCCATGGCCGTCATCGAGGTCGTCACCGAGAAGGTGTCCTCCAAGGCTCCGGCCAGCGCTGCTGACGCCAAGGCGCAGATCAACACCGCTACCGAGGCGGCTGACGCCAAGGAGCCGGAGGTCAAGGAGGTCGCCCCCGAGAAGACCGAGGGTGACGCCGCCATCGAGCACAACACCCTGGCCGAGAACGCCGCTGCTGACGCCCCCGTGGCCGCCGAGCAGGACGCCGTTGAGGCCGAGGAGAAGACTCAGGCCTGATCCATCCTCCTTCAAACACCCGAGCGCCGGTCCCCCAGGGGCCGGCGCTCGTGGTTTCTGCGAACTCGACCCAACCCCGGACACCGTCATGCGTCATCACCACATAGGCTGAAGGAGTGACGACCCTCCGTATCGCTCAGCTCGCCAACTTCGTCGGCCCTGTTTCGGGTGGCATGAAGGTGGCCATCGACGCCCTCGGCAGGGGATACGTCGCTGCAGGGCACGAGCGTATCCTCGTCATTCCAGGACCGAGGGACCGCATCACGGAGTCGGAGTCCGGCATCACGGTCGAGATCGCGGCACCACGAGTTTCGGCCGGTTACCGCATGATCGCCACGCCTTGGCGTGCTCTCGACATCCTTGATCGCTTCCGGCCCACGTCCATCGAGTCCTCCGACAAGTGGACCCTCACCCCAGCTGCCGGCTGGGCGACTCGACGCGGCATCGGTTCGGTCCTGTTCAGCCACGAACGCCTCGACGACATGCTGACGATGTGGGTGCGTCGTCAGTTCGGCGTCGCCGCTGCTGTCGGCGCCCTGAATCGCCGTCTCTCCAAGTCCTTCGACGTGGTCGTCATCACCTCGGACTACTCCGCGGGTGAGTTCGCCGACACTGGAGCTCGCCTCGTCAAGGTTCCTCTCGGTGTCGACCTTGAGACTTTCCATCCGGACAAGCGCGAGCCCGGGCTTCCCACCCCGCGCCCCGACGGGCTCCTCAGGCTGTGCTACGTCGGCCGGATGAGTCACGAGAAGAGCCCGCAGTTGGCCGTCGCTGCCGCCGTCGAATTGCATCGCCGCGGTGTCCCGCTGCGACTGGATATGTACGGTGTCGGTCCCGATGCTGACACCCTGAAGGAGCAGGCCGGCGACGCCCCGGTCTTCTTCAACGGTTTCGTGGAAGGGCGCGACGAAGTTGCCCGTCGTTTTGCGGCGGCAGACCTCTCCATGTCAGTGTGCCCGGCGGAGACCTTCGGGTTGGCATCCTTGGAAGCTCTCGCCTGCGGAACCCCGGTTGTCACCGCCAACCGAGGAGGCGCACACGAGATCGTCGATGCCACCAGCGGAGAGGCTGGCAGTCCCGACGCCGACGGTTTGGCGGATGCAACCGTGCGTCTGGCCGACCGACTAGGACCCGACCTGCGAGAGGCCGCTCGACGGCGAGCCGAGCAGTTCACCTGGGAAGCCAGTGTCGAGAAGATGCTGGCTGTTCATTCCGAGATTGCCGCACGTCCTGGTAGGAAGCCCTACTGGAAGCAAAAACTCAAGGACCGGCACGACGTCCTAAGCGGCGTCGACGACCCACTCGCCCCGCAGACAGACGACCAGCAGATCGACGATCATCAGGAGCGCAGATGAAGAAGATCCCACTCGTGCTGGCCGGTGTGGCAGCCATCGTCGTCCCGGTCGTCGTGGCGGCGCCGAAACCAGAACCAGCCCTGCCTGAGGGGCCCGGCGACGAACCACTGCGTACCTTTGACGACGTCGTCGCGGCCTGCCGAGCGACGGGCAAGACCGGCTGGGCCCTCGTCGATGAGGCCACCCAGCTCGTCCACCGGATGTACACCCATTACTCCTGCTGGCATCTGTGGCTCAGCCCGGAGGCATCTCTCGCGGCTGGTCACGGCCACTCGGGGCAATACAACATCGTCCTCGGGCGAGTGCTCGAGGAACTCGGATTCCAGGTGAAGCCGGTCCATGCTGCACGCGTCCGGTTGGAGCACCACCCCTGGTACCACACCGGCCACAGCTGGCTGCGCGTCACGTACGAGGGCAAGGAGCTCGACGTCTGCGCATCACGTCCGGGCAACACAGCCGGAGACGTCGCCTTCGTCCCCATCACCGACGTATTGGACCGCACCAAGCTCAACAGCATCGACACCACCGTCGCCCTGGCGCCGATCACCGTCGTCAGTGTCTGGAAGTCCTGGCTGACGGGGTCGGGAATCCAGAGGTGGATATACCGGCCATTCGGGGTATCCGCCTGACCTGGCCGGCCCGGGATCGGGCGAGATCCCAGGCCCCAAGTGCTCAGGTGTCCATGAGCTCGCCGGTGGACGTCCTGGTGAGGGAGCGGTTCATGGTCTCCGGGGCCATGAACTGGCCCGTCACCGCGCCAATGACACACAATCCTGCCGCAATGACCATGCACCACTTGATGCCGATCGTCCCCATGCCGATGGGCAGCAGGTAGGTGCCGAGGAAGGCGCCGATACGGCTCATCGCCGACCCGAGTCCGACGCCGCTGGAGCGAATGTCGGTGTCGAAGATCTCTGACGGGTACACGGCGGTGAGGATGTCACTGTAGGAGTTGACCAGGGCAAAGACCGCCAGACCGAGCACCAGCACCCACGACGGCGCGTTCGTCCACAGGCCGACGACCAGCAGGACCACCATTTGTACCCAGAACGGGCCAATGAGCATGCGGCGGCGACCGATCCGGTCGATGGCCAGCAGGCCGATGAGGGCACCGACCGCGCCGACGGTGTTCGAGAGGATCGTGCCGGTCGCCTGGGACTTCACATTGAGGGACTCCAGCACCTTCGGGGCGTAGGTGAAGATGGCGAAGTACGGGGTGACGATGCACGTCCAGAAGATGCAGACGAAGACGGTGCGTCGCAGCTGACCCTTGCGGAAGAGCTTGCGGTACCCGTCCTCGCCGACCGACTCCGCGGCGAACTCCTCGGCCTCGAAGAACTCCGGACCCATGTGTTTCTCGACGATCTCACGAGCCTCGGCCTCACGGCCGTGACGAAGCAGCCAGCGTGGGGATTCTGGCAGACCGATCCGCAGGCCCAACACGACGAGAGCAGGAATCGCCGAGGTCGCCAGGATCCACTTCCACGAGACCCCGAGCCACAACAGCGCGTAGCCCAGCAGAACAGCGATGAGGAAACCGATACGCCAACACAACTCAAGGAAGGCCAGCTTCGATCCACGCTCCCGGGCCGGGGCGAATTCCGACAGCATCGGGGCACCGATCGAGTACTCGGCGCCGATGGCCATGCCCAGCAGGAATCGGAGGATGGCCAGGGACGCCCCGCCGGTGACGAAGGCCTGGGCGACACCAATGACGATGAAGGAAATGATGTCGACCATGAACATCTTCTGGCGGCCGAACTTGTCGGTGAGGTAGCCGAAGAGTGGAGCGCCGATGAAAATACCGAGCAGGCTTGCGGCGCCGACCAGACCTTCCATTGCGGGGGAGAGACCCAGGTCATGATTGATGTGCAGGATGACGACGCTGATCCGAGGTCGAATCCGTCGAGTCCGCCTCCGAACGCCGTGGCAGCGGTGACATGGCGCAGGAAGCGTCTGGATTCCGGGGAGATGCGTGTTGACGCTATCTCAGTATTGGGCACCGAACTGGTGGGCAGCGTGTTGGCGGCCATCGTGGCAGCCCCTTCCGGTGGCGGACAATGCACCACGAGACGATACCGAGCGGATCTGTAAGTCAATCGACTCACCGTTTTCGTGGCTGGTGGGCCGTTAGTTACGGTTTCGGCCCTGTTGAAATTTAGCCGTGGAGGGGGTCGCCTCGCCGAGATTCGTAAGTCCCGTGCATATATCGAAAGGATGGGGTGGGGCTGTCATCGCACGTGGCAGCTGGTGAATGGGTTTTCGGGATTACCACCAGTTGGTGGGTCGAGGTGGGGGCAAGCCGATCAGGGCAACGGCTCCTCGGGGGAGTGCGGCCCCAGACACACGACGAGGGGCTCGTCATGAAGACGAGCCCCTCGTGGGTTCAGACGGTCTCTCAGATGAGGCCAGGGGTCTGGGAACGGGCGCGATCGAAGCGAGCCTGGGCGTCGGCCCAGTTCACGACGTTCCACCAAGCGCTGATGTAGTCGGCCTTAACGTTCTGGTACTGCAGGTAGTAGGCGTGCTCCCACATGTCGAGCTGCACGACCGGGATCTGTCCGGACGGCAGGTTGCCCTGCTGGTCGAACAGCTGCATGGTGTTGAGGCGCTGGCCCAGGACATCCCAGACGAGCATGCCCCAGCCGGAGCCTTGAACGCCCTTGGCGGCCTCCTCGAACTGCTTCTTGAAGCCGTCGAAGGATCCGAAGAACTCGTCAATGGCGGCGGCGAGCTCGTTGTCCTCGGGACGGCCGCCGCCGTTGGGGGACATGTTCTTCCAGAAGACGGAGTGGTTGATGTGTCCACCGAGGTTGAAGGCCAGGTCCTTCTCGAGCTTGTTGATGGCTCCGAAGTCGCCCTTCTCGCGGGCCTCGGCCAGCTTCTCCAGGGCGGTGTTGGCACCCTGCACGTAGGTGTTGTGGTGCTTGTCGTGGTGGAGCTCCATGATCTTGCCCGAGATGTGGGGCTCCAGTGCGCCGTAGTCGTAGTTGAGATCGGGAAGGGTGTAAACAGCCATTCTTCCTCCTGTGGAACGAGATGCGCCATGGCTTCCGTCATGACGTGGCCCTTGGCGGGGCCGCTTGTTCGGTACAACACCGGAACTGTCTCCATCATTCCCACAACTGCGAGATTTTTCACGAAATGTGCCGGAATTGGTCCTGGCTAGAGCTCTTCAGCCTTCAGCGACGGCGACGAAGCCCCGTCCTGACGCACCTTCACGTACATATCTCTGACATGAGGCCTGACCGCTGACGCGGCCGGTCACACCAGACAGGAGCAGCTAGATGCGTGCCAAGCCCCCTTCCCCTATTGCTGATGCTGGCCTTCGTCGTTGCGATGGCTGCGGGATTCATCGCCAATACCGGCGGTGGCTGCCACACCTTCCCTGTCGCCCGGGTCGGCGCTGAGCTTTACCTGATCTGGCGCATCCACATGAATGTGACCAGCACCGGGAGGGACCTTCGGAACAGGCGGTCATACGCGGACGGAACAGACGATCTGGCCGTGGCTGCAACGCTGATCGGTTCCTTGGGTGTGGTCTGACAATGTGATTTGATGAATGATGTGACTGACCCCACAGGATCCTGGCCCATCCCTCAGACCGACGTGTCCACGCCTCTGGCGGCTCCGTCGACGAGTGACCCAGCCGTCAGAATCGACGGCCTCACCAAGAGGTTCGACGCCAAGATTGCCGTCGACAACCTGACGATGTGGGTTCCGCGCGGCTCCATGTTCGGCTTTGTCGGCCCCAACGGGGCCGGCAAGACGACGACGCTCTCGATGGCCACTGGGTTGCTGCGTCCTGACAGCGGCCGAATCGAGGTGCTTGGCCATGATGTCTGGGCAGATCCGGCTGCGGCCAAGGCCCAGATGGGCGTGCTCCCCGACGGGATGAAGACCTTCGACCGGCTTTCTGGCCGAGAGCTGCTCCATTTTTGTGGGACGCTGCATCGTCTCGACGAGGCCACCGTCAATGAGCGCACCGACGGTCTTCTCGACGCCCTTGGCCTGACGGAATCTGCCAACACCCTGGTGTGCGACTACTCCGCCGGCATGACGAAGAAGATCGGTCTGGCCTGCGCCCTCATCGCCGACCCGGCCCTGCTCGTCCTCGATGAACCCTTCGAGTCCGTCGACCCGGTTTCCGGTCAGACGATCCGCGCAATCCTGCGTCACTTCGTCGACGGCGGCGGGACGGTCGTGATCTCCAGCCACGTCATGGAGCTTGTCGAGTCTCTCTGCGACTCGGTGGCCGTCATCGCGAAGGGACAGCTTCACGCCATCGGGACCATCGACGAGGTCCGTCAGGGCAAGTCCCTGCAGGACAGGTTCGTCGAGCTCGTCGGCGGAAATGCCAACACTGGGGAGGGGCTCACGTGGTTGCGCAAGTCTTGAAATACCAGTGGCGAACTACTCTTGCCCCGTGCCGTAGGGGCGCCAAGGCCGGTGAGACGGTCGGGCTGATCTTCCTCATCCTGATGGCCCTGTTCCTCGGTGGGAATTACTTCTCCTACGTGTCCTCGACCGGTCAACTTGGCGTCGATCCTCGCGGGGCCACCACCGTGGCCGCAGGGGCCTCCCTCATGGTCTTCTGGATCGTGCTGCCGGTACTTTTCGGTGCTCAACCGATCTACACCGACCCCTCGCGATACGCCATGTTCCCCAGGCGTCCTCGGGAACTGATGCTTGCGTTCGTGACAGCCGGTCTGTTGGGTATGGGAGGAATTGTCACCCTGGTTGCGGCAGCCTCACATGTTGTCGCATGGTCTAGTGCGGGCGCGATCGCGGTCGTTGCGGCCGTACTCGGTGTCCTACTGGGGTGGTCCGGCGCCATGATCGCATCGAATCTCCTGCTGGCCGCGATGTCGGCGGTGCTGGCCAAGCGTCGATTCCGCGAGACCATGATGGTCTTCCTCGTACTCCTGTGCTGCGGACTGGGCGTCGGGATGCAGTTCGTGACAAGGGCTGATGCGACGACCGACGCGATTCCGGTCAACGTCGGACGGATCGTCGGTTGGACCCCGCTGGGATGGGCCTGGTCGATGCCCTGGGAAGCTGTCAGCAGCACGTGGCTGGCACTCATCGTCAAGCTCGTCCTCAGCATCGCTGGTCTTGCACTCATGGTGTGGGCCTGGCAGGCCATCGTTGACCGTCGCCTCGTCTCGCCAGCTGGAGACGGCGGCGGTGCCGAGAAGATCAAGGCTGAAAGCCGGATTGATCGCATGTTTCCGGTCACCCCGACCGGGGCTATTGCCGGACGCACCCTGCGCTACATGAAGCGCGATCCCCGAATGGTGTCTCTGCTGCTCAACACCTTCCTCATCCCGGTTTTTGCTCTGGTCCCGATGTTCATCAATGGCGGGGACGAGGTGAGCGGCACGACGTCAGCTCTCGTTTTTACCGCGCTCCCCTTCATGGTCATGCTGTGCGCGGTGCCGCTCTACGCGGGTTCACTCATCAGCTACGACGGGACGGCCTTGTGGCATCACATTGAGGCGTCGGTCGCTGGTGCGGAGGATCGACGCGGTCGCGCGATTGCTTACCTCATCGTCACGATGCCGGTTGGTTTGCTGCTGGCCCTCGTCATGGTGTGGCGTTATGGTCAGTGGGAACTGTTGCCGGTGGTGGTCGCCGAAGCCTGGAGTGCCCTCCTGCTCTCGACGGGGATCGGCTCGTGGATGGGTGTCGTCAATCCGATGCGGGTGGCTGACAACCGCAAGGGGAGCGGGTTCAACTCCGGTTCCGGGTCGTCGACGGGTGCTGGCTGCCTGGGGGCCCTCATCGGCATGGTGGCAGGTGTCATCACCGCCATCCCGATCGGCCTGCTCGTGATGCTGGTGGGGATGACCGACAACTCGTGGTGGAGCATCCTCCTGACCTTCGTCGTCGGGCTGGCGTGGTCCCTCCTGATACTGCATGTTGGGATCATCGTGGGCGGGCGGAAGCTTGATCGCAGCTGGGATAAGGTGCTGAAGAAGGTCACTCCGGTGTCGTGAGCTGTGGTGCAGATTCTGCCGTTGACGCGCCGAATTGAGCACGTCGGGAGGCTCGGCGCAGCACCTGTAGTATCGGACCGCCCAGCAGCGCCAGGCAGATGACGTTGGTGAGCGCGCGTCCGAGGTTCCAGCCCATGGACGTTGCGACGTTGAACAGCACGAAGTGCCACAGGTTGGTCAGCGGAGACGCGTGTGGGTCGAAGGAGAGCTGGGTGCTGGTACCCAGGTTGAACGGCCAGAAGGCGAAATCCATCAGCCAGCCGTAGATGAAGGCGGAGATAAATCCCCAGCCGCACAGCCACGCTATTTCGGCTTTTCCCCTGGCGCGAGGGAGGAGGCCTGCTCCCAGCCCGACGAAGCCCGAGGCGATCATCTGGTAGGGCAGCCACGGTCCGAAGCCTGCCGTGAGCAGGGCGGACGCGAACATCGTCGTCGTACCGAGGACGAATCCAAAACCTGCGCCGAACACCCTCGCGCCGAGAATCATGAGGATGAAGACGAAGGAGATGCCGGCCATCGACGGGCTGAGGGTTCGTAGCGCTGCCCCACAGGCGGTGAGGACGCCGATCATGGCGATGGCCTTGACGTCGATACCGTCAGAACTGAGCTGGGACACCACTACGGCAAGCACCACCGGCAGGATGGCTGCGAAGAGGAAGGGGGTACGCGTCTCGTAGTCGGTCGAGCTGCCGGGGTCGAGGAACAGCGGCCAGCAGAAGGCCAGCAGCCCCATGAGCGCGGTGACGACGAGCAGCACCCGCGATGTCGTTGACGTGCGGACGGCGACGTTCTGCTTCTGTCGGTTGCTCATCGGCCCGCACCTCCCGGGTTTCCCACGAGCCTCTTGACATCGGCGATCGTCATGACGTCGGCCGGGTGGAAGACCTTGGCGATCTGTGGGCTGAAGGCCGGTGAGGAGGTGCACACCGAGCGTGTGGATCCGTCGGCCACAACGTGGCCGGTTGCCATGACAATGGTGCGGTCGGTCGTTGCTGCTGCGAATTCCACGTCATGGGTGGCCAGCAGGACGGCCGCAGGAGCTCCGGTGGCACCGGCGGCGATGTCCTTGACGATTCTCGCCAGCTCGTTCTTCATGGCGTAGTCGAGGCCGCGGGTGGGCTCGTCCAGGAGGAGGACGTCAGGGCGGCTGGACAACTGGATCGCGAGCACGAGGGCCAGCCGCTGCCCCTCCGACATGTCACGAGGGTTGCGATCTTCCGGTAGTTCCACGCCCAACTGGGAGAGGATGGCTCGCGTGGTTCCCCTGGGGACGTCGGACTCCTTGTCAGCCTGGGCGCACTCCTCGGCCACCGTCGGCAGGTAGAGCAAGTCAGCGGCGGATTGGGGAACCAGGCTCACCATCTTCCGCGCGGTTTCGGCGTTCGCCTTGCGCGGGTCGGTCCAGGATCCGTCATGGTTGACAAGGACCTTTCCCGAGGACCTCGTCGCCCCCTGGACGGCCCACATCAGCGATGACTTGCCCGACCCATTTCGCCCCATGAGGCAGGTGACGGTTCCGAGCCCCAGGGTCGTCGTCATGGCGTCGACGGCGTGGACCGTGCCGTAATCGACACCGACTTTCTCCAGCCGCAGCACCTCGTCACCGTGGCCCTGCCAGGTCATGGTCTCGGAGGGTTGTGGTGCTTTCGGGAGGTCGGGGCGCGTACCGACACGACGGCGGGCCTCGCGCACTGACAGTGGGACGGTCGGCCATCCCATGGCCCGGCCCAGTGCGGCCAAGGGTGGGATGATGTCAGCGTGAGCCAGGACTTCCTCCGGGCGACCCTGCACGATGGACCCGTCACCGGGAAGCCACCAGGCGGTGTCGGCGGCGTGCATGACGCGTTCCAGTCGGTGTTCGGCCAGCACCACCGTCAGTCCGACGTCATGGACGAGCGTGGTGATGGAGGCAAGAACGTCCTGGGCTGCGGTGGGATCCAGCGCGCTGGTGGGTTCGTCGAGGACGAGGATGCGAGGCTGGGCTGCAAGTACAGCGGCGATGGCCACCCGCTGTTGTTGGCCGCCTGACAGGCTCAGCAGGGCCCGACGTCGCAGGTCGGCGATCCCCATGAGGTCCAGGGTTTCCTCGACCCTCTTGCGCATCACCGACGGGGAGATGCCTAGCTGTTCCATGCCGTAAGCGATCTCGTCCTCGACGGTGTCGGTGACGAATCCGTTGACCGGGTTCTGCCCAACGACTCCGACGACGTCAGCCAGATCGCGGGGACGATGCGTGCGGGTGTCACGTCCGGCCACCGTCACGGTGCCGTCGAGACGCCCACCGGTGAAATGGGGGACGATTCCGTTCAGCGCCCCCAACAAGGTCGACTTGCCGGTGCCGGTACGCCCGACGACCAGCGCCAGGTCACCCTCCTGTACGGTCAGGTTAATGTTCCTGAGGGTCGGGGCCGTGGCACCGGGGTGGGTGATCGACACGTTCGACAGGGTGATGACATCGGTCATGACTCGCTCACCTGATCTTTCCGGGGTTTCCACGAGGCTGCCTGCTCCGGGTCGGCTGACGCGGATCGTTGAGGCGCCGGGGTGAGCACCCCGGGTAGGGCGGCCGCCACGACGACGATGAGCATGGCCGGTTCCAACGATGGCCAGACCACCGGCGAGGTGGGGACGGTGATGGCCTTCGGATTGGCCTGGGACAGCCAGATCATGGCAATCATCGCGACGGCGCCGCACAGGCATGACGCGGTGGCCTGCCAGGTCCAGGGATCGGGACGGTATCGGCTCACCCCGAGACGACGTCCCGAGGTCCGCAGACCGATGATCGACCCGATGACGCCGACGACGATGAGCACGATGCCGACGTGTTGGCCCATCCGGTCGGCCAGGAACCACGAGCACAGGCTGCCAGGGGCGCAGGTCGACGGGTCAGCGCTGAACGATCCGGTCGGGTTGGCCAGGATCCCGTAGCAGCCCAGGGTCAGCCCCATCACCGAGAGGACGAGCAGAATTCGTGTCCCGGGGCGGATCCGTCGGTCGTCGCGGGTTCGACCGTACCCACGCGACTCCATTCCACGGGCCAGGGACATCGAGGTCTCCACCGAGTCCTCGAGCACGGGGACGAGCACTGCGACGAGGGCCCTCATTCCCTTCCTGGTGTCACCACGCAGCCGTCGGGCCCGTCTGACTCGTTGCACTGACGCGATGAGTTGGGGAAAGACCGCCAGGGCGATGACGATGGCCACCGAGACGTCGTGGAGGGCGGCCGGGACCGACTTGAGGACTCGTCGTGGGTTGGCCAGGGAGTTTGCGGCGCCGAAGCAGATCAGCATGCCGGCCAGCCGAAGGGCGTCGTAACCGGTGGCAGCCAGGCCCTCAGCGGTGACCGGTCCACCGAGCCGGATCCCGGCTGCCCAGTCGGGCAGGGCCACCTCGGGTAGCCGGAAGAGGACGGTTCCTGTCCCGTCTCCTCCTATCAAAACCTGGAAGAACACCCGGATGACGACGACCGTCAGGGCCATACTGGCGTAGACACCGGCAGAACGAGCCCAGGGCTCGTCGGTGCGACGCAGGGTGACGACGAGTGTTACGGCCGCCGTGATGAGCACGACGAGAAGGGGATTGTTGGTGAGGCTGATGGCGATTCCGCAGCCGGCCGCCCAGCCCCACCATGACCATGGGTGGACTGTCCGGGTGCTGTCGTGCGTCGGGGCAGAAGGATTCTCGACGACCGGGTCGGCCGTCCTCGTCACCAGTCTTGACACAGCTCAGCGCCAGTTCCAGTCGTCATGAGGCATGGCCTCCCTTCCTATCGGCACCACGTCAGCTTACGACGAGCTCAGGCGTTGACGTCGATGACCCGGAATCCTTTTGCGGAGGCAACCCGGGCGGCGTCGAATCCCTGGCCGCACAGCCAGCGTGTGAGGGAGTCTGCGCCGAGGTTCTTCCCGACGACGAGGTGCGCGACTCCCTCGTCGGTCAGCCGCGCCAGCCAGGTCGTCAGCATCTCGTGCAGGATCGGCTTGCCGACGCGGATCGGCGGGTTGGACCAGATCTCGTCGAAGCGCAGGTCCGAATCGACCTCCTCGGGACGGCAGGCGTGGACGCGGTCGCCGATCCCGAGGGCCTTGGCGTTGCGATTGGTGAGGTCGATGGCGAGGTCGTTGACGTCCACGGCGACGACCTTTGAACCGCGGCAGGCCCGCGCCAAGGCACAGGCGATGGGTCCGTACCCGCAACCCAGGTCGAGGAAGGTGCCGTCGGAGGGCGGGGGAGTGACCTCGCGCATGAGGACGGCGGTTCCCGGGTCGAGACGTGCGCCGGAGAACACTCCACCGGCGGTCGTCATTATCATGGAGTCGTTCCAGACGTTGACGGTGATGGTGCGGGTCTGCACCGGCCCCTCGGGGGTCGTGAAGTAATGGCTGGGCGCGTGGTCATCGCGGCGGGATCGGCTCATCAGTCCTCCCAACAGGTGTCGCAGAGTTCGTCGTGGCTTCGACGGGAACGCGCTCGGGCGGCACGCTCGGCAAGGTCCTCGTCGGCTGGGTAGCCAACCTCCTCCAGGGTGAGTCCGCAGGCTGGCATGACGAGCACCGACGAGGCCCGCGACGTGCTGGCGGCGACCTCGTCGAGCCAGTGCTGGTCGCGGCGGCCGGAGGCGACGGCCGTCAGAGCTCCGATGAGGGACCTCACCATGGAGTGGCAGAAGGCATCGGCCCGGACGGTCACCTCGATGGTCCCGCATGGGTCGTCGAGACGTTCGGCGTGGCAGTCCAAGAGGGTGCGGATAGTTGTCGCGCCCTCGCGGTACTTGCAGAAGGCGGCGAAGTCGTGCAGTCCGAGAAGGGAATCGCCGGCCATATTGAGGCGGTCAAGATCGAGGTGCCCTCGTACGGATGCCACGTGGAATCGCGTCAGCGGATCGGGTCGGGAGGATTCGTCCCACAGCCGGTAGACGTAACGACGCCACAAGGCCGAGAAGCGGGCGTCGAACTCGCCGGGGACAGGGCGGATGGACCTGACGACGACGTCGGGATTGAGGACCCGCGCCAACCGGCGCAGCATCGAGGAGGTGTCGATGTCGTCGGGAAGGTCGACGTGGGCCACCTGGCCGCGGGCATGGACCCCGGCGTCAGTTCGCCCAGCCACCGTCAGTGGGGTTGGCTCGCCGAGCCGGAGCACCCGGGGAATCCATGTCTCCAACTCTCCCTGAACGGTGCGACGATCCGGCTGTGCCGCCCACCCCGAGAAATTCGCCCCGTCGTAGGCGATGTCCATACGCCAGCGGTTCATGACTCGTCCACACGACGCCAGGTGAGGTCGTGGACGGTTCGCCCAGCTGCGAGCCCCTTCTTCTCGTAGCGAGTCACCGGGCGTTCGTCCCAGCGCGGGCTGAAACCGTTAGGACCCGCATTGACCGGCTCGAGCAGTGGCTCGGCCGACAGCACCTCGACCATCCAGGTCGCGTAGTCGTCCCAGTCGGTGGCCAGACGCCACAACCCTCCCGGGCGCAGTCGTGACGCCACCAGGCGGGCCATGTCGGGGTTGACGATGCGGCGCTTGTGGTGACGCTTCTTGTGCCAGGGGTCAGCGAAGAAGGTCCAGATCTCGTCGACCTGACCGGGATCGACGAGGTGGTCCAGACCGGCGGCGGCGTCAGCGAGAATGATGCGAGCGTTCGTTGCGCCAGCGGCATGGAGCTTGGTGAGAGCGCTGGCGACCGAGGGCAGATATACCTCGAACCCGATGAAATCGCGCTCGGGGTGGGCTGCGGCGAGGGTGGCCAGGACGTCGCCGGATCCGGCCCCGATCTCGAGGGTGAGTGGGGCGGTGCGTCCGAAGATCCGGGACAGGTCCAGATGGGCGTCAGGGGCCACGGACGTGCTGGTGGCGTCGCGCGGGACGTCAATCATGTACGTGCTGGCCAGGGTATCCATGGCTCGCTGCTGGGAGACGTTCATGCGGGGGGACCGACGGACGAAGGATACGACGCCGCGCCGAACGCGGTCACCCGAGCGATGTGCGCCGGCTGAGTGGTCGTCGGAGTACTCCGCGGTATTGGGTAGCGGGGTGGGGGAGTCACACCCGGAGGCAGCGTCGAGGTCGTCGGTCATGAGCACACATGCTAGGCGATGGTGCCGACAGTGTGCGTCGACGAGTTTCCGAAACCCAGTGGTTCTCAATTCCATGTGTTTAAGAAAACGCGATCACCTGGGTATTAGAAAGTCGATCTAAAATTAGTTTGTTTGCTAAGTCAAGGTTCATTCCACCTTGTCAGATGTAACTATGGGATGAGAATTGCCTCTCTGGTGGATGCTGTTTTCAGTGTCTGTCATTGACCATGCCAGACGTGCGGTGGTTACGTATGAAAGGTTTCGACATGCCTACCGCGGCTTTCGTTGTTTCCCGAAACTGCACTGATTGGGCCTTCAATGATTCTGGCTGCACCGCCTTCGCGGTGGCTGCCGGGGAACCGTCGGAAAGCCCACCCATGTAACCATTGCCCATCTTGGTGCTCGCGCCGGCCTCAGCTCGGCTGCCGGACGCGTTGGCGCATGTCGTCGCATCCGTGACGACAGGCTCCTGAGCGCCGCCAACGAGGTCGCCATCAGTGGCACTGTGGCTTGCACGGCTTACCGGGCCGGTAAACCAGTCGTAGGCATCCTGCCTGTTCGACATGGCGCCGTGAGGTGTCGCACCCCTGACGCAACTGATCGTTGTGGTTCAGGCGTGGGCCCCCTCGGGGGAGAGGAGGCCCACGCTGTCCCGGTTCCGGCTGTCAGACACGCGTAGGGCGTACCGGACCCGAGTTCAGGGGGAGCTGGGCTATGGCGGCCTCGAGCTCAGGGAGGGACGATGCCTCCCGGTCCAGAGGTATGAACACCGCGCCCGTTTGATCGGGGTTGACGTACATGAGCGTCAGCCCGGTGCGATCAATGTCCGCGCAGAACACCCGTCCCACGGTGTGGGGACATGCGTGGTGGGTGGCGCGCGACCAGCAATTGCAGCCCGGTAGTTTTTCCTGTCTCACCGCGTCGCACAGCTGCGACAGGTGAAAGTCGCCAAGGGAAGCGACGACGTCGAGGGCTGAGAACTCGTCATCGATCGATGGGAAGACTTCGTCATTCGGCATATCGGCGATGAGGGTGGGGATGTCGATCTCTGCGCTTCCCATGGCGTCGTGCAGGATGGCCTGACGCGGGTCAATGACGCCGATGAGGCCATCGTCGAATCCGGTGATCATCGAGACTTCACTCGGCAACACGTCAGTTGTCAGCAGGTAATCGATCTGGTTGGCGCTCAGCCAGGTCACGGTTCCTAGGATGTGGAGGGTCGCCGCCAGCAGTCGGATTCCCGGTTCTGGGGAATCCTTGGAAATCTCCAGGCGAACATCGGTCGGTAGGCCGGCAGGAATCTGGCAGAGTGCCTGGGTCGGGTGGGAACGTAGGGCGACGACGAATCGTCCTGATGCCGTGACTCCGTGAGCCTGCAGATCGCACGTCCATTCATCGAGGTCTCCGTCGGCCGAGATCATCGCGTGGGCGACCATTGTGGGCATGCCGGCACCGCCGAGTATGCGGCGGGCGAGCGAAGAACTGCGTTGTGACAAGGTCGATGCGATGCGGGTCGTCGGATCCGAGGCCATGCCGTCGTTGGTGTTTCCGGTGGCAGTCATTGTCACACCCCTTCCTCTTAGGCGAGCCTAATCTAACATGATGAGGCTGTGGGGGATAGGCCAGGGTCGGATTGCTGAAAGGTCCCGTGGTGATGCCGATAAGCAAAGGGCCTCGTGCCACCTGGAGTGGCAGCGACATTCGGTCTTATCGGTAATTCCACGAGCCGGGCAGCATGAGTGGCCGCGGTAAGGGTAGGTGCAGGGGCTCGGTGCAGTGGCTCTCGGTGAGAAAGGTGAGTGTCAGGCGGGAACGATCCCGGCCATGGTTTGGCGCAGGATGTGTTCAGGAAACGTTGTCCGGGGGCGGTGTCGTCGGTGAAGGTGGGAGGCAAGCCAATCCAGCACGAACTGTGGATGTTGCCGAATCATGGTCGGAGTAGTATGGAGGATCTTCCATCCGGAGCGATCAAGGTTCGCTGAACGCATCATCGTGTTCTCATAGCCGTCAATCGTTCCGTGGATCGCTCGGCCGTCAATCTCGACCGCGACCTTCTCGGCCTCGAAGGCCTTGTCGAGGATGTATCGACGGTTTCCGGCTCGCACGGCCTGATTTGGTTTCACGCCGGTGATGCCGACAGCTCGCATCAGTCGTCCAAATTCCAGTTCCGGAATTGACCAGGATCTGAGGTTGATGTCGGCGAGGGCGGAACTGATCTGGCGTCGGCTGAATCGCCAGGACAAACTGGATCGCGAGGCTCGACACGACTCCGGGCTCACCAACCCCTGCCGGAGTGCTTCGCAGACCCACGCCCAGTCCCCGTCGAGCGCCAGGAGGAGCACTGACACCTCGGGCTCCACGACCCACATGCCATATCTCTCCGTCACGTACCGACGGGGGACTCGCCATCGGTGAACACGGATCCCCTCCCGTTCAATTGAACGGGTACGTGAATAGGCCTCGACCTCCTTCACGGCATCGAGGTCGTGGAGGTGCTGGCCAGGTGGTTTCAACCCCTGCATGACAAGGGCGGCCTTGCCGATGAGTACGGCGTCCCGGTGCCACATGTGCACCGCTTTGATCCGCACCCTCGGGTCATTCGCAACTGATGTCGGGGACACAACACCGGGAAGTATCCGCACCGCTTTTCCGGCGGCCACCGCTCGGTCTGCTTGCCCTCGCAGGTGACTGAATCGATGGATACGGGCCACTCCGCCATTCGCACGCCATTCGAAATCGAGTTCGTTCATACCCTCAGTTGTCGTCTGCGGCTCCGAAATTCGTCACCCACTTTGAAATCTGTGGACAACTGGATGGGAGCACTCCAAGGCCGCTGTGGACAACTCCTGATGGGTGCTTCTCGCTGCTGTCACAGGTGGCAGTCGGGCGGCGACCTCACGACATGGCCTCGCGGTCAGGATCGGGGAGGGGCATGGGACCGGGGCTGAATACACCTGGAGTCGCGAGGTTGGGGCACGGTCGTCACCTCGGCGACCAGGGGGCTCACGCCGTACCGTCTCTGATTTGAACCTCGGCCTGCAGCTCGTGTACGCTTCTGCTGTTGCCTTCGAGCAAACGGGAGTTGGCCACCGCGGTCGCTCCGTCTGTCCGACACAGCGATGTCGTGATGCGGTTCCGGTCTCCGGCGTGTCACGCCGTCGAGTGGAGGAATTGCCCGCAGAGCACCACCACGTTGCAAGATCCCTGTGCGTCACTTCACGCATGGGACCGAGTTCGAGAAGGTACCTGTGACCACCTACAGCCCCAAGGCCGGCGAGGTGCAGCGCAATTGGTACGTCATCGACGCCGAGGACATCGTCCTGGGTCGTCTGGCCACCACCGCTGCCAACCTCCTGCGCGGCAAGCACAAGCCGCAGTACGCCCCCCACATCGACACCGGTGACTTCGTCGTCGTCATTAACGCCTCCAAGATTGCGTTGACCGGCAAGAAGGCCACTGACTCGCTGCGTTACGACCACTCCGGTCGCCCGGGTGGTCTGCGCGTCACCAGCGTCGGCGAGATGCTCGAGAAGGACCCGCGCCGCGCTGTCGAGCGCGCGGTGTGGGGCATGATGCCCAAGAACAAGCTGTCGCGTCAGCAGCTCAAGAAGCTGAAGGTCTACGGCGGCCCTGAGCACCCGCACGCTGCGCAGAACCCGCAGCCTTACGAGATCACCCAGATCGCCCAGTGATCGCCCACGAAGGATTGTGACAGTGACTGACACCGCAACCGAGAACCTCGAGAACACCGAGGTCACCCCGTTCACCGAGGGCGACCGTGAGATCGCCTATCGCACCGACTCCAACCCGACCGTGGCCGCTGGCGACTCCAATCGCCCCGCCATGATCGCCGCCGGTGCTGCCACCGGCCGCCGCAAGGAGGCCATCGCCCGCGTCCGCATCGTCCCCGGCTCTGGCCAGTGGAAGATCAACGGCCGCACCCTGGAGGACTACTTCCCGAACAAGGTCCACCAGCAGATCGTGACCGAGCCCTTCACCACCGCTGGTGTTGAGGGTGCCTACGATGTCATCGCCCGCATCGGCGGTGGCGGCATTACCGGCCAGGCTGGTGCGCTGCGTCTGGGTATCGCCCGCGCGCTCAACAACGTTGACGCCGAGGCCTCCCGTCCGGCCCTCAAGAAGGCCGGCATGCTGACCCGTGACGCCCGCGTCAAGGAGCGCAAGAAGGCTGGACTCAAGAAGGCCCGCAAGGCCCCGCAGTACTCGAAGCGCTGATCTGGTCCTTTCCCGGAACTCGGGGCGGCCCTCCCACTGCGGGAGGGCCGCCCCGAGGTGTTTCTTGGCCCACTTCCAGTTGCCGACGAGAGGGGGTTTCTGTAACGCGCGTGGTTTGCCCGGGAAGTCGCCAACCCGCTGTCATCTCTCGTAGCAGCACCCGAGGTGTTCATCGGTAACTCCACGGATGATCTGAAAACCCCTCGAAGACACACCCGACGCCGGTTATCGAATCAGCCCGATCCCGGTGGGCTCAGCGGGTATTTCGTTCACTTGGTGTGAGCGGTGGGTAGAGTGGCATTTCGTGGCACGACTTTTTGGAACTGACGGAGTGCGCGGTGTGGCCAACCAGGACCTCACCGCCGAACTGGCCCTCGACCTCTCGGTTGCGGCTGCCCACGTCCTGGGCGAGGCTGGTGCTTTCGGGCACCGCCAACCCACCGCGTTGGTGGCACGTGACCCTCGCGCCTCGGGCGAGTTCCTCGAGGCGGCAGTGTGCGCTGGTCTGGCAAGTGCAGGAGTCGACGTCCTGCGCGTGGGCGTCATCCCGACCCCGGCCGCGGCCTACCTCGTCAACGAGTACCGCACCGACCTCGGCGTCATGCTGTCGGCCTCTCACAACCCGATGCCTGACAACGGCATCAAGTTCTTCTCCCGCGGCGGTGTGAAGCTCCCCGATGATCTCGAGGACGCCATCGAGCAGCGCATGGGGGAGCCGTGGGCCCGACCCGTCGGCGACAAGGTCGGACGCATCCGTTACACCCCGCAAGCCGTCGACACCTACGTCGACCACTTGGTGCGTTCCCTGAGACAGCAGGACACCCTCAAGGGTCTGAAGATCGTCCTCGACACCGCCAACGGTGCCTCCTACTACACCGCCTCGGCCGCCTTCAAGGCCCAGAGTGCGGAGGTCGTCGCGATCCACGACCAGCCTGACGGCCTCAATATCAACGAGCGCTGCGGTTCCACTCACCCGGAGAAGTTGCAGGCCAAGGTTGTCGAGGTCGGGGCCGATATGGGCCTGGCCTTCGACGGCGATGCCGACCGCTGCCTGGCCGTCGACCACGATGGCAACATCATCGACGGCGACCACATCATCGCCATCCTCGCCCTGGCTCTGCAGGAGGACCATCGCTTGGCCTCCAACACCGTCGTCGCGACGATCATGAGCAACCTCGGCCTCATCCTGGCGATGCGTGAGCACGACATTCACGTCGACCAGACCAAGGTCGGTGACCGCTACGTCCTTGAGTCGATGAATGCGAACGGGTTCTCGCTTGGCGGCGAGCAGTCCGGTCACGTCATCATGAGCGAGTTCGCCACCACTGGTGACGGCGTCCTCACTGGTCTGCATCTGGCAGCCCGCGTCGCCCGCACCGGCAAGACCCTCAAGGAGCTCGCCTCGGTGATGACTCGTCTGCCGCAGGCCCTCGTCAACGTGCGCGGGGTCGACAAGTTGCGTGCCGGTATCGACCCTGACGTCAACAAGGCGGTTGCCGATGCCAACCAGAAGCTCGGTGACACCGGGCGCGTCGTGCTGCGCCCGTCGGGCACCGAGCCAGTCGTGCGCGTCATGGTCGAGGCCGCCACCCAGGAGGAGGCTGACCAGATCTGCTCCGAACTGGCCGAGACCGTCAAGAGCTGCCTGGCCCTGTGAGGCTCTGATCATGGCGTTGTTCCGTCGCCGCCCTGATGCCGACCTACCCGGTCTGGACGTCGGGGCGGCGAGCCGTCTGCGTGGCATGGTCGAGGAGTCCTTGTCGGCCATGGGAATCGACGCGAGGGTCGAGGGTGATCATGCCGTGACCTCTGTTGGTGACATCCTCCTGGTTCCCATGGTCGACGAGCTCGACGGTCATGATCGCGGGGACTGGCAGCTGGTCGTCGACGAGCTCGTCACCCGCATGGTGCGCTCCCTCCTCGACGGGGCGACCCGTCTGACCGACGCCACCCTCGCTGGCCACGTCGTCGTGAGGATCCTGGGTGACCGGGAGCGAGCCGGACGCAGTTTCGACTACGCGCGTCCCTTGGTGTCCACCGCGACGGGGTCTCCTATCCCCGGACTTGTCGTCGCCCTGGCGTGGTTGGACGACGAGGTCGAGCTTCTCAACGACGCGGCTCTGGCTGAGATTGACGATCTGGACGCCGCTTACCGTCGCGGCTCGGAGAGGTTGGCGACCGTATTGGCCGACGGTCTCGACGTCACCCGTGAGGGGAACCTCGTCACCGTCAAAGGGTCGTCCTGGCTGGTGTCCTCCTGGCCTCTCGTGCCGGGGTTGGGGCAGCCCATCGTCGATGAAGTGGGAAATGACGTCCTCGTCGGGATTGAGTCCCCGGACAAGGTCTTCGTGTCGGCGATCGGCCACGCACACGAGCTGGATTGTGCCTTGTCGCCGTCACGGGTCGCAGACCCCTTCGCCTGGCGCATCGGCTGAACAGTCGTTCCGGTGGACCGTGGCCACGCGGTGTTGCTCAGACCTTCCGAATCCACACGTTGCGGACCTCGTGGTCGGGGCCCTTGTGGAGGATCGCGGTGGCGCGCCCGCGGGTGGGCAGCACGTTCTGCACCAGGTTCGGGCCGTTGATGGTGTCCCAGATCTCCGTGGCCACGGAGATGGCCTCGTCGTCGGGCATGCGCGCGTAGTCGCCGAAGAAGGAATCCGGATCGGTGAATGCGGTCTGACGTAGGGTCAGGAACCTGTTGATGTACCACCGAATGATGTCGGTCTCCTCGGCGTCGACGTACACCGAGAAGTCGAAGAAGTCGCTCAGCGCCAGCCCCATCGTCCCGCTGCTGCGGCGACGTGGTGGCTGCAGGACGTTGAGGCCCTCGATGATGAGGACGTCAGGCTGGCGGACGACGAGCTGCTGGCCAGGGACGATGTCATAGGTGACATGGGAGTACACCGGGGCAGTGACCTCGGGCATCCCGGACTTCACGTCGACGACGAATTTCAGCAGCGCCTTGCGGTCGTAGGACTCCGGGAACCCCTTTCGCGACAGTAAACCACGCTCTTCGAGGATCTTGTTGGGGTAGAGGAACCCGTCGGTCGTCACCAGATCGACGACCGGGCGACGGGGGGAGCGCCCCATCAATTCCTGCAGCAGACGGGCCACGGTCGACTTGCCTACCGCAACCGACCCCGCGATCCCGATGATGAACGGGGTACGTCGCATGCCATGGCGGGTGAGCTGTAGGAAGTTGTAGGAGGCGTCGAAAAGGGCGCCGGTGTGCATGCAGTACAGATGGATGAGCTGAGTCAGCGGCCGGTACACCTCGACGACGTCACGGTGGCTCGTGGGGTCGCCGAGACCACGGATGCGATCCAGGGTGGCCTCATCAATGTCGATCTCGGTGGAATCGGCAAGGGCGGCCCAGGACTCCCGCGATAACTCGATGAACGGACCGGGTTCGGTGTTGTCGTCGTCTGCGGGGGCGGGCGGGGTGAGATTCACGGTGGACACCTCATCGTGGCTGTACATGACGTCGAATGACTGTACTCATCTGAGGGCACCCTGCACAGCTGAATGCGCTGACGGCGCAGCCCCGCAGGGCCGCGCCGTCAGCGTTGAGGACGGACACGATTAGCCGAGGAAGGGCTGGGGGACGCAGACCACTGGCTTCGCCTGGTCAGGATCCAGGGCGTTGACGGCCATCTGGTACACGTTGGTGTCGTAGGTGAAGTTGACATGGCTGGCGTGGTCAGAGTGGCAGATGTTCTGAACGAGGATGTTCTTGACACCGGGCTCGTACAGGAAGGCGTTGGTGAACGGCACCACGACGTCGTCGTAGCGGCCTTCGATGACTGTGTACTTGACGCCGGGGCGGGTCACCGGGCCGTTGCCGTACAACTCCTTGATGAAGCGGGAGGAACCGAGCTGTTGCTCGTAGCTGGCGATGTGGGCCTTGTTGAAGGCATCCTCGATCTGCTCGTGAGTGGCCTCGTCAACGGCCTTGTTGACGAACTTGGAGACGGCCTTCGGACCGACGCCGTGGTTCGAGGGGGCGAGGGCGATGAGTTTGTCGACCTTCTTGTCCCCGCCGAGCTTGGTGATGTAGTAGTTCGGCAGTGGGCCGCCACCCTGGGACCACCCGATGAGGTCGACCTTCTTGGATCCGGTGGCTGTGAGGACGCGGTCGACGAAGCCGGAGACGGCCTTGGCGGAGACTCGGATGTCACCGGTGTAGGCGAAGTTCGGCAGCAGCTTCAGCCCGTTGAAGTTCGGGGAGAAGACGCAGTACCCGGCCTTGGTGAGCTTCGGGGAGTACATCGACCAGGATGCGTAGGCGTCGGAGTTCGTGCCGGGCAGCAGGACGACGGGGTTATGCCCCTCACGCGGTTTGCAGCTGAAGTTGTTGGCTCCCTGGGGATTGGTACCAGGGTGGGCCAGGGCGTAGATGGAGGCCGGGTAGGTGAACAGCTTGCGGGGTCCGTCGCCAGCAGACGGAATGCCATCCGGGCTGCCGGGCATGGTGATCTCGGGTGGAACCGAGGTATCGGTTTCGACGGCATGTGCCGGGGCAGCCGAAATGGCCGCGAAGGCAGTGGCCACGACGGTGGTCAGGGAGGTCAGGACTGCTGCGAACTTTTTTGATCTCATGCTTTTCCTCAATCTTGACGTCGGTGCATGATGTGAGAGAATCTATGAATCGGCAGGGTCATGATGGGCTGTACATCCGTGAAATCAGGCCTTTCGTGCAGGTGGCATTGTCGTTGAGTGTTCAAATGGTCAGGCGTTTCGGTTCGCTAGAACGCTCATGATTCATGTACGTTTCTTGTCATGTGCGGAATTGTTGGGTATTGCGGCCATCGGCAGGCTGAACGTGTCATCATCGACGGGCTGCGACGTCTTGAGTACCGAGGATATGACTCAGCTGGACTGGCGGTCATGGCGGATGGAAGCCTGCATCGGGCCAAGAAATCAGGCAAGTTGACCAATCTTGAGGAGGAGCTCGCTGCTCATCCGCTCCCTGAGTCCAACCAGGGCATCGGCCACACCCGCTGGGCGACCCACGGTGCCCCGACCGACGAGAACGCCCACCCCCACCTGTCCTTCGACGGCCGGGTCGCGGTCGTCCACAATGGCATCATCGAGAACTTCGCCTCCCTGCGCGCCGAGCTCGAGGGACATGGCGTCACCTTCGCCTCGGAGACGGACAGCGAGACTGCCGCTCACATGCTTGCCTTGCAGATGCAGCAGGGTTCCTCGTTGGCCGAGGCCATGGGTGCCGTTGCCTCTCGTCTCGAGGGCGCCTTCACCCTCGTGGCCGTCAGCGCCGACGCCCCTGACACCGTCGTGGCAGCTCGTCGTAACTCCCCGCTGGTCGTCGGCCTGGGGCAGGGGGAGAACTTCCTCGCCTCCGACGTCGCCGCTTTCATCGAGCACACCCGTGAGGCCCTCGAGCTGGGTCAGGACCAGGTCGTCGTGCTGACGTCCGAGGACGTCACCGTCACCGACTTCGAGGGCAACCCCAGCCAGGCTCGCCCGTACCACGTCGACTGGGACCTGTCGGCGGCCGAGAAACAGGGCCACGACTGGTTCATGCGCAAGGAGATCTTCGAGCAGCCGCATGCGGTCGCCGACACCCTGTTGGGTCGCTGGTCCGACCGTGGAGAATTGGTCCTCGACGAGATTCGCATCTCCCCGGAAGACCTGCGACGCATCACCAAGATCGTCGTAGTGGCCTGTGGATCGTCCTACTACGCCGGGATGGTCGCCAAGTACGCCATCGAGCACTGGACCCGAGTGGCCTGCGAGGTCGATCTGGCCAGCGAGTTCCGCTACCGCGACCCGATCATCGACCCGACGACCCTGATCGTGACGATCTCCCAGTCCGGCGAGACCGCCGACACCCTCATGGCCATTCGGCACGCCCGGGAGCAGCACGCCAAGGTCATCGCGATTTGCAACACCAATGGTGCGACGATTCCGCGCGAGTCCGACGCCGTCATCTACACCCATGCCGGCCCGGAGATCGGCGTCGCGTCGACCAAGGGATTCCTCACCCAGGTCGTCGCCTGCTACCTGCTGGGCCTCTACCTGGCCCAGGTGCGTGGCATGAAGTACGGCGACGAGATCCGTAGTGTCATGTCCGAGCTGGATCAGATGCCGAGCAAGATCCAGGAGGTCCTCGACGAGATCGAGCCGGTCTACGAGTTGGCGCGAGTCATGGCCAAGGAGGAGGAAGCCGTTTTCTTCCTCGGACGCCACGTCGGTTACCCGGTGGCCCTGGAGGGTGCCCTCAAGCTCAAGGAGATCGCCTACATGCACGCCGAGGGCTTCGCCGCCGGCGAGCTCAAGCACGGCCCGATTGCCGTCATCGAGGAGGACACCCCGGTCTTCGTCGTCGTGCCTCCGAAGGGTCGCGATCAGCTCCACGACAAGGTGGTTTCCAACATTCAGGAGATCCGCGCTCGTGGCGCCAAGACGATCGTGTTGGCCGAGAGGGGGGACGAGGACGTCAGGCCGTTCGCCGACACCTTCATCGGTCTGCCGCCGTGCTCGACCCTGCTGCAGCCCCTGGTGGCAGCGGTCCCGCTGCAGGCCTTCGCCTGTGAGCTGGCCACCGCCAAGGGTCACGACGTCGACCAGCCGCGCAATCTGGCCAAGTCCGTCACGGTGGAGTGATTTCTGCACGATTTCGCCCCCGGAATCCGAGGATTCCGGGGGCGATGCGCGTTCGGCGTCAGGGGTCAGTGGGATGACTGCTGTTGGTGATCGACCTCGTCGAAGTTGAAGATCTGCAGGAAGGTCTTGGCGCGCTCGCTCGTCGGGTTCGTGAAGAACTGGTCCGGTTCCGAGATCTCGACGATCTGTCCGGCGTCCATGAAGACGATCCGGTCGGCGATCGCCCGTGCGAAATCCATCTCGTGGGTGACGAGGACGAGGGTCATGCCGTCCCGGGCGAGCTCGAGGACGACGTCGAGGACTTCACGGACCATCTCGGGATCGAGGGATGCCGTCACCTCATCGAGAAGGACGACTTCTGGCTCCATCATGAGTGCTCGCACGATGGCCGCGCGCTGCTTCTGGCCGCCCGAGAGCTGACGGGGCAGGGCGGAAGCTCGGTTGAGCAGCCCGACGCGGTCAAGTAGTCGACGGGCGCGTTCCCGCGAGACCTCGTTGGGTTCGTGCTTGACGAGCCGCGGGGCCAGCAGCAGGTTGTCCTCGACGCTCAGATGCGGGAACAGTTCGTAATTCTGGAAGACCATGCCGATTCGTTCGCGGATCTGGCGCAGTCCTGACGGGGTGTACTCGAGGGCCTTGCCGTCGAAGGTGATGGTGCCCGAGTCGATCGTCTCGAGGCCGTTGATGGTACGCAGCAGGGTGGACTTGCCACAGCCAGAAGGGCCGACGATCACGACGACCTCGGACCGGGCGACGTTGAGGGAGACATCGCGCAGGGCCGTCACACCGTTGGGATAGGTCTTGGTGACCCCCTCGAGGGTCAGGTGATGATCTGTCATGACAGCGTCATCCTCCTTTCGAGGTGACGGGAGTACAGGGAAATGACGAAGCAGACGATGAAGTACAGGCAGAAGACCGTCCCGTAGATCCACAGCGCGGCGTCCGGGTGGTCGAAGCGATTGCGGTCGATGATCGCCTGGGCCACCTTGAGGATCTCGACGACACCGATGAGGGAGACGAGGGCGGTCGTCTTGATCATGCGGGTGACGAGATTGACCGTCAGTGGCACGAGCTGGCGAAGTGCCAGCGGCATGACGATGTGTCGTCGTACCGCACGGTCGGACATGCCCAGGGCCTGGGCACTGACGATCTGGTGGTGGGGTACGGCCGCGATGGCTCCACGCACGAGGTCTCCCATCTCCGCAGTGCCCCACAGGGTGAAGACGATGATCGCAGCTGCCTCGCCACTGACATCGAGGCCGGCCACTTGCGCCATGTCAAAGTAGACGACGAAGAGCAGCACGAGTTGTGGAAGAAGTCTCAACGTCTCGACGTAACCGCGAGTCAGAATTCGCACCCACAGACGCCGGGAGTCCATGACGAGGCCGAGTGGGATCGCGAGCACGATGGACAACACCATCGAGACGAGGGCGATACGTACCGAGACCCACAGTCCCTGCAGCAGCAGGATCCAGTTCTGGGGATCAAGCAGTGGCTGCATGACGACGCGTCCTCCTTTCGAGGTATCGGCCCAGCAAGGCGATAGGAATGAGGATGAGCAGGTAGAACACGACGAGGAGGAAGAGCGCCTCGGTCGTCGTGTAGGAGTTGCCGATCTGTTCCTTGGCTCGATAAACGAGGTCGGGTAGGGCGACGACGGACACCATCGAGGTCTCCTTGATGAGAAAGATGGTGTTGGCGGTGAGAGCCGGCATCGCGGTGGCCACGCCCTGGGGGACCAGGACGTGGATGAAGGTCTGGCGACGGTTCAGTCCGAGGGCTGCGGCGCTCATGCGATGGATCTGGGCAATCTCGTCGAGCCCGGAGCGCAGCGCCTCCGCCATGTAGGAACCGTCCAGGAAGGTCAGCCCGATGATGGCGCAGGTTTCGCCGGACATGATGACGCCGACCTTGGGCAGGCCGTAGAACAGGAAGAACAACTGGACCAGCAGTGGGGTGTTGCGCGACAACTCGACGTACCCGGTGACGATCTGGCGTACCACCGGGATACGGAAGTACTGCACAGCCGCGCAGAGTGCGCCGAGGACGAGTGACGCGAGGACACCGATGATGCCGATGCGAGCAGTGAGGGCGGCCGCCTCCGCGTAGAGCGGAAGCGACCGTCCGATGACGTCGAAATCCATGCGATCTGACGTAGGGGTGAGCCCTACTTCCTTCCACCTTCGATGACGAGCTGGTCGGGCTTGATGGTGTCGCCGTAGACCGGTTCCAGGGTTTTCCTGAAGTTCTGGTGGAAGAAGTCTTCCTTGCCAAGCTTGACGAGGTCGTCGTTGATCCAGGTGCGCAGCGGGTCATTGCCCTTGTGGACGGCAGGAGCGATGGTCGCCTTGTCACCGAAGGAGGTGATTCCGGTGATGAACTTCTTGTTCTGGCGCGTGAACGCCACGGCCTCGGTGTTGTCGGTGATCCAAACGTCGCCGCGACCGTCGGCCAGGGCGCTGGTGACCTCGGCGTATTCCTCGAACTTCGTCACCTTCCACTCGGGATGGTGCTCCTGGATCCAGGCGTCCTGGCTGGTGCCCTTGACGACGAGGATCTTGGCGTGGTCGAGGTCGGAGACCTTCTTGACTGGATGGTCCGTCGGGGAGACGGCGCCGAAAGCCACCTGCATGTACGGGTTTGCGAAGTCGACCTTCTTGGCGCGGTCCTTGGTGACGGTGAAGTTGGCAAGGATGATGTCGACCTTGCCCGACTCGACGAACTCGACCCGGGATGCGGCGTCGACGGGCACCCATTCGAGCTTGACGCCCATGTCCTTGGCGAGACGCTCACCGTAGGTGATGTCGTAGCCCTTGTAGCTGTTCTTGCCGGTGAGGGATCCGAAGGGAGCCTTGTCGGCGAAGGTGCCGATGTGAATGGTGCCGTCCTTCTTGATCTGCTCGGGGGTGCGAGTGCCGACGTTGCTTGCGGTCTCTGCGGAACCTCCGGAGTCGCCTCCCACGTCGGGGGATCCACACCCGGCAGTGGCGCTTACGGTCATCAGTCCGCAGAGCATGGCAGCGACGACTGCCTTGGTGCGGGACCTGAGAGCGATGCGCGGGCTCGTGGCCCGGCCGTGACGCGTGATGCGGGACATGGGAATCTCCTGTTGTTGATGTGTCCTCTGTGCTTGGAATATCACATCGGTCTCGGGTGACGCCGTCGTTGTTTACGGCGTGAAGTTTGCGTATGAGCGCGCCGCGAAGCCAAAATCTGGGTCCTGGTGGCCTTAGGGAATTTTTTGAAAGTGTCTTCTATGGCGATATGGCGTCTCAAACACTGAGAACACGCGGACCATGGTTCAGCGTCAGAAGCTGTTCGATGCAACGGTGTGCAGCGTGGAACGCATACCCTTGACGGGTGATCAAGGGAATCGGGGTCGACGTCTGTGATGTCTCCAGGTGGGAGGCCGCCGTTCGGCGTCATCCGGGGATGGCTCGCAAGGTTTTGAGCGAGGCCGAAGCTGCGACGCCGTCACGCTCCCAAGCTGCCCGATTTGCCGCCAAGGAAGCCTTGTACAAGGCATTGGGCGGGAGGGACGGGCTGTCCTGGCAAGACTGCGAAGTGGTCTCCGATAGCGGGGTCCCACGGTTTGAATTGCGCGGATCCTTGGCGCGACGGGCCTCGGAACACGGGGTGGCGCAGGTGCACCTTTCTCTCAGTCACGACGCTGGGGTTGCAGTGGCCATGGTGGTCTGCGAGGGGTGAGAGGGGCGGCCGTGCATCCGCGACCACCTGAGTTCGGTGGGGTCCCGGTCGCTGTCCCAGCGGTCTCTGCGTCGCAACGTGCGACCTCCCGGATGCGCCTTGTCGGCTCAGCCGTCCCACCGTGGTTGAATGAGAGTCAGTCCGCAGCGAGAACCCCATCGGGGTTGGAGGGATCGTCATGGCAATTGTCTGCACCGCCGAGGCCATCCGAGCCGCTGAGCAGAGGTGGTTCGACGCCCACCCCGGACAGGACCTCATGAACGTCGCCGCCCACGCCGTCGCACACAAGGCCCAAGAACTGCTCCTGGGTGGAGCCGTCGGTGACGTCGTACCGGACTGGGCGGCGACACAGTGTGTCCTCGTGCTCGTCGGCGGGGGAAACAACGGCGGTGACGGACTCTTTGCGGCCGCTGCGCTGGCCCAGCGAGGCTGGCGGGTCGAATTGGCCCAGGTCATGGGCCGCCCTCATGAAGCCGGCATGGAAGCCGCTCTCGCCGCTGGTTGTATTCGTACTCCGCTCGGGGAGGTCACCAGTCACTCCTACGATCTCGCCATTGACGCCGTCCTCGGAATCGGTGGACGCCCCGGCATCCCGCAGTCCCTGGAGAGGATCGACGGCTGGCTCCGCGAGCGTCAGGTCCCGGTGCTTGCGGTTGACCTCCCGTCAGGCCTGGATGCCAACTCCGGCGAGGTGGAGTCCTGTGTCCACGCCACTCACACCCTGACCTTCTCCAGCCTCAAGTGGTGTCACATCGCGTATCCGGCCGCGAAGTTCTGCGGTGAGTTGGAGGTTCATGGCATCGGTCTGGATCTCGTCGATGACGAGGGAAAGACACTCAACGGGGTCGACGAGTACTGCGATCTGGCCGAGATGGCCGTGCTCTGGCCGGTGCCAGGTGCCCTCGACGACAAGTACTCCCGCGGAGTCGTCGGTGTCGACACCGGTTCCGAACGGTTCCCCGGGGCGGCGGTGCTGGGCGTCCTCGGAGCGCTGCGCAGTGGCCCGGGGATGGTGCGATTCGCCGGACCGGCCGCGATCATGGCCTTCATCCTCAGTCGGGCCCCGTCGGTCGTCGTTGGGGAAGGGCGCGTCCAGGCCTGGGTGCTGGGCTCTGGCTGGGGCCCCGACGACGGCAACGCCGACCGGTTCATCCAACGAGCCTCCGACGGCGTTCCCATGGTCATCGACGCCGACGCCCTGGGCCTGTTGCCTGCTGAATTGCCGGAAGGATGTCTGCTCACCCCGCACGCCTGTGAACTGGCCCGGATGCTGCGGATTGAGCGCAGCCAGGTGGAGGCTGACCCGCAGGCGGCAGCCGTCCGCGCGGCTCAGCGTTTCGGTGCCACGGTCCTGTTGAAGGGTTCGATCCAGTGGGTCGCGCATCCCGACGGGGCCGTCCGGGCTGCGCTACCGGGCCCGGCATGGACGGCTCAGGCAGGTTCCGGTGACGTGCTGGCAGGGATGTGCGGCACTCTCTTGGCTGCGGGGCTGAGTGCTGCCGACGCGGCTGTGTGCGCTGCCGGGATGCAGGCTGCCACGGCGATTTCCATGCCTGGCCCGTACGCTCCCGACCAGATTGCCGAGTTGCTCCCTGGCGTCGTGACGACAGTCGTGGGCCGCTGACCAGACGCGCTGTGCGGGCAACTCCCCGAGGAGTTCCAGGGCGCTGGACTCCTCCGGGCAGGATCTCTTCTCAGAGGGCGGCGCGAGCTCTCGTGGAGTGTCCGGACAGCCGGATGGCGTCCTCATAGTGCTCGACGAGTTCGCTGCACAGGTTCTCCCAGGTGCGGTTCTCGATCGAGGCTCGGGCGGCCACACCCATGGCGCGCCTCTTGTAGTCGTCACCAACGAGGTCGACGACTCGAGAGCGGAAGTCGGCCATGTCGCCGGGTTCGTAGAGCCATCCGGTATGTGACGGGTCAATGAGGTCGATCGGCCCGCCCTTGCGGGGGCTGATGACCGGGACGCCGCAAGCCTTGGCCTCCTGGACGGCCTGGCAGAAGGTTTCCAGCTCTCCGGTGGAGCAGAAAACGTCCATGCTGGCGACCGCGCGTGGAAGATCCTCTCCCCCCAGACCACCGGTGAAGATGGCGTCGGGAAGTTGCTTCTCCAGCTCGGATCGGGCGGGACCATTTCCGACGATGACGAGTTTGGTGTTGGGGATGTCCGCGAGGTGAGCCATGTCGGCGACGCGCTTCTCGGCGGCGAGCCGCCCCATGTATCCGACGACGACCTCACCGTTGGGGGCCCACTCGTCATGGAGTTCCTGGGAGCGCTTGGATGGGTTGAAACGCACCTTGTCGACCCCACGGCCCCAGATGCCGACTCGCGGCACCCCGTGCCTGACGAGTTGATCGCGGGAGAAAGTGGACGGGGCGTAGGTCGCCACGGCCAAGGAGTGGATCTGACGGACGCGGTACCAACCGTAGAACTCCAGCTTGCCGAGGCCATAACGTCCGGCGTAGGAGGGGATGTCGGTCTGGTAGATCGCCACGACAGGGACGCCGAGGGAGGCTGCAGCGAGTGCGCCCTTGTATCCGATCATGAAGGGGCCGGCCAGGTGGACGACGTCAGGCTCGAACTCGGCGAGGTAGCGCTCCATGGCCCACTGGGGGCTGGTGGAGACGCGGACGTCCTGGTAGCCCGGCCAGTGCAGGGAGGCCAGCGGAATGACGGGGAATCCGGCGTACTCGCGGGGGGTCTGAGCATCGCCAGGAGCAAGCACGAGGGCGTCGTGGCCGTTGTCGCGCAGGTGCTCCAGGACTCGCAAGACCGAGTTCGTCACTCCATTGACGAGGGGCAGGAATGACTCCGTGATGATCGCAACGCGCACAAATCAATAGTAACCGGGGTATGTGACGAGTCAGCAGGGCCGCGTTGTCGAGGTGGTGAACAAGAGGTGACGGCGTTCCCATCTCGATTTTCGTCACCGTGGCGATCTCGGGTAGAGTGCGCGTGTTGGCAACGGCCCGACTCGCTTGGGCCCATGATGCGTTTCAGTTGCTCGATGTGCCCCCCGGGCACGGCGGAGCCATCGGCTCCGGGATTGACTCACTGCATTCACCTGCACAGCAGCTATTCGCCCGGCCATCGAGACAGACAAGAAACCCAGGATTCCATCACCGAGACCCGCTGGGTCCGGTGCGTCGTGGCCAGATCCCGCGACCCCGTGCAGTGACGCCGCGCCTTCATGCGCGGTGACGTGGGCCGCCCGCGCCCGAGGAGTCCACCCATCGTGAGGGATGACCCCATTGAGCAACAAGAAACACAACCCCAAGTCGTTCAAGGCCGACGGCACCCCGAAGCGTCGCTGGACGGCCGCCGAGCGCGCCGCTCGCGGCCACAAGCCGCGCACCAGGGGAGGGGCCCGGGACGGTCGCACCGATTCGCAAGGCCGCAACTTCGAGGCGTGGACTCCCCGGGAGAACTCGCGTCGTGACGAGGGTGGGGCTGGCAAGGACCGTCGCTACTCCCAGGATCGACGCGGCCGTGGCGAGTGGTCCGATCGTCGTGACGACCGCCGCTACGACCGTCGGGACGGGGACCGACGTCGTGACGACCGCTGGGATCGTCGCGATGACCGTCGGTGGTCTGACGATGGCGAGTTCCGCCCCCACAAGTCCCGTCGCCCCAACAACCACGCCAGCCGTGACTGGAAGCGTGACGATCGTCGCGGCTCGAAGTGGGATCGTGACGACTGGCGCGATGACCGTCGTGGTCAGCGTCGCAACGACCGCTGGGATCGCCGTGATGGCAGCCGTGACTTCGATCGTCGCGAGTCCCGGGATTGGCGAGAAGATCGCAATGACTGGCGCGACGACCGTCGTCGCGATGACCGTGGGGATCACGGAAAGCGCGATGATCGCGGCTACCGCAGCGACCGTGACCGTCGGGACTTCCAGAAGAACCGCGACTTCCGCAAGGACCGTCGCCGCGACGACCGCTGGTCCGATCGCCGTGACGATCGTCGTCGCGAGGACCGCAGCGACTGGCACGCCGATCACGACGACGCCGACAACATGAACTGGAAGGCCACTGAGCTGACCGATCTGGACGTCTCCGGTATCGATCACGAGGGTGGATTCTCGGCCCTCGGTGTTCCTGACGAGATCGTCGCCGCCCTGGCCGCCACGGGCATCACCGAGCCCTTCCGGATCCAGATTGCCGCCATCCCGGACGCCATCGCCGGGCGTGACGTGCTGGGTCGTGCGTCGACGGGTTCGGGCAAGACCCTGGCCTTCGGTGTTCCGCTGCTGTCGCGTCTGTCCACCGAGCCGCGCGAGGACAAGCGTCCGCGCGCCCTCATCCTCTCGCCCACCCGCGAGCTGGCCATGCAGATCGCCGACGTGCTGTCGCCGCTGGCCTCGTCAATGGGTCTGTCAACCATCCTCATCGCCGGTGGCATGAGCTACGGCCCGCAGACCAAGGCCTTCAAGAAGGGTGTTGACCTCGTCGTCGCCACCCCGGGTCGCCTCGTAGACCTGCTCGAGACCGGCGACGCTGACCTGTCCGGCGTCACCGTGACGGTCCTCGACGAGGCCGATCACATGGCCGACCTGGGATTCATGGAGGCCGTCGGGGCGATCCTCGATGCCGTCCCCGCAGAGGGGCAGCGCCTTCTCTTCTCGGCAACCCTCGACGGCGCCGTCAACAAGCTGGTCAAGCGCTACATGCACGACCCGGTCACCCATGAGATCGACCCCGACAAGGGATCGGTCTCGACGATGACCCACCACGCCTTCCAGATCAAGCCGCACGAGAAGGTTGGGCTCATGTGCGAGATCACCAACCGCGACGGTCACACCATCGTCTTCGCCCGCACTCAGCGGGGCGCATCCCGGATGGCCGAGCAGATGCGTGAGGCCGGCGTCATGGCCGGTGCCCTGCACGGTGGTCTGACCCAGGGGGCCCGTGCCCGCGTGCTGGCGGCCTTCAAGGACGGCTCCCTGCCGGTCCTGGTCGCCACTGACGTCGCGGCTCGAGGGATTGACGTCGACGACGTCACCCTGGTGCTGCAGGTTGACCCGCCGATGAACTCCAAGGACTACCTGCACCGTTCCGGTCGTACTGCTCGCGCCGGGCACGACGGCGCCGTCGTCTCGCTCATCCTGCCGCATCAGCGCCGCAGCATGTCGCGTCTGTACCGTCAGGCCGGTGTCAAGCCGGTCGAGGCCCAGGTCATGATTGGTGACGACCACGTCGCCGAGGTCGCCGGTTGCAGCCCGACCCTGGGCGCGCCGATCGACGAGAAGGACTACGAGGCCCTCGTCGCCCCCAAGCAGCAGCGCGGCAAGAAGTCCCGTGACGGCAAGCCCGGCCGCGGCAAGGGCGGACGCAACCGCGGTGGTCGCGGTTACGACCGGGATCGTCGTGGTCACGGCCATGATCGTGGACACGATTCTCGCGGTCACAATTCCCGTGGACATGACGGACGTCGTCGCGACATCGAGACCAGGTACGGCCGCTCCGGCAACGACACCTGGTGATCCGACGCCTGGCGAGTCGAGGCGGAATCACCTCGCGGGCAACGGCTGGTTCGGGCACGTCGACAGTGCCCGAACCATCGCGTTGCGTTCCGCCGAGGTGACCCACAGGCGATACTTCTTCTTCACCGCGATCTGACGAGACACGTAGTCACAGCGGTAGGACTTGTTCGGCGGTAGCCACGTCGCCGCATCCCCGGCTCCTTTCTGCTGGTTGGCCCCTCCCTCGACGGCCAGCAGGTTGAGGGGGTCGTTCGCCAGCGCCTGACGTCGGTCCATCGGCAACTGTTGGGCCCCGGTGACCCAGGCGTTTCCCAGTGCGACGACATGGTCGATCTGTACGACGGCCGATGTTTCGCGCCCACGTTTCCACCTGATCGTCCGGCCGGTGTAGGGATCGTGCAATTCCCCGGAGACCACGCGGCACCGGCTGCCGGATTTCAGCTTCGCCCCGACGAGGTCGCGGGCCAGGGCGTCATCCCGGGTGCCGCAGCCGTTGTGCCCCCACGGGCTCGTCAGGACGGGGTCGGAGCTGTCGCTCCATGCCTGTCCGAACTGTTCGCGGGAGTACCCCGTCATGGGCGCGCGCCCTTTGACGGGAAGCTGTCCGAGAACTTCGGCTGCCTGTCCGTAGGCCGTCGATCCCTCGTGAGGAGCGGCCCGGCGATAGACGCCGATGAGGGCCAACGATGCGACGATGATCAGCACCAACCACTCCCACCGTCGACGAGTCCGCGTCGCCATGTCATCACCCTCGCAATCCCGACAGCCGCCCCACTCCCACCAAGGGACGGGGCCTGACAGTACTCCCGACCACAGACTCGGCAGAAGGGTTGAGGCGAACACGTTTGCCACGCCTGTGGAGCGGCGCTGGGACGACGAAGACCGAGCGCGTTTCGGGGACTATCCTGATCCCTTGTGGATGAACAGACGAGCCCGCAGGACGTGACCCCGGAACTCGCGGTCGCAGCTCCCGAGGAAGCCGCTGACCTGGCGCGCGCCCTCGACCTTGACGAGACGACCGTGTCCACCTGGTTGACCCGGGGCATCGGAATTACGGCACGCCGTGGCGCCGCGACCGCCGGCCTGGCCCATCTCGTCGACGACGGTGGTCATGCCGAGGTCGCTGATCTCGTCCTGGCCGTTCCCGACGACGACATCGCCGCGGCCCTCGTCCAGGGAGCCGAGCAGATCGCCACCGACCTGGAGTCGCGCATCCTCGTCGTCTCCTGCATGCAGTCCGCTCCCAGCCCCGCCTATCAGCGTGACGGTGACGACTGGGTGCGTGTGCTGCCCACCCGCCTCGTCGTCTCCACCGCCGAGGCCATGCACTCCCTCGGAGCCACGCTGGCCACCGAGCTCCACGCCGGTGACATCGTGTTGGCCTCCGGAGACCTTGGAGCCGGCAAGACCACCCTGGCCCAGGGAATCGGTCTGGGCCTGGGGGTGGAGGGTCCGGTCATTTCCCCGACCTTCGTGCTGGCCCGACGCCACGCCGGAGTCGACGGGCGCCCGGGACTTGTCCACGTTGACGCCTACCGACTCGGTTCGGCGGCAGAACTGGTTGACCTGGACCTCGACGAGACCATGGACCGGACCGTCACCTTGATCGAGTGGGGAGCCGGTATCGCCGAGGACCTCGGCGGCTCTCACCTCGACATCGACATTCGTCGCAGCGGGGATCCCGCCGACGAGACCCGCGTGGTCTACCTGGAAGGTTTCGGCCCCCGCTGGCAGGACGTCGACCTGTCGCCACTGTCCGAACTTCTCCTTGGCGCCACCCCCGACGAGACCGGAGACAACAACTGATGAACACAATCGTTCTGGGAATCGACACCTCGACGGCCGTCAGCGTCGGTCTGGCGCGCGGGTCCGAGGTGCTCGTCAGCCTGCACCACGACGACCCCCGCGCCCATGCCGAACAGCTCATGCCGCACATCCATCAGGCCTGCGATCAGGCCGGGATCGCCCTGACAGACATCGGCGAAGTGGTCATTGGGGTCGGCCCCGGCCCCTACACCGGACTGCGCGTCGGGGTGGCCACCGGGCGGGTACTCGCCCACCTGGCCGACCTCACCCCGCACCCGGTCTGCTCCCTCGACGTCCTGGCCCGCCAGTGGGCTGACGACGGCGTCGACGGCGAGTTCTTGGTGTGCACCGACGCCCGTCGCCACGAGCTGTACTGGGCTCGTTACGACGCCTCCGGCAACCGTCTCGACGGCCCCAACGTCACCCGGCCCGAGGAACTGCCCGAGGGTATTCCGGTCGGCGGTCCGGGATGCCCGGTTCGCGGTCTGACGCCCACCCCCGGATCCCCGGAGCGTCTGGACGCCGGGGTGCTCGCCGCGTCCTGGCAGACCATGCCCGACGTCGGTCTGGAGCCGCTCTACCTGCGCGACCCCGACGCCACCGTCCCGACGACGCGCAAGGCCACCCTGACCCCGACTCGCCTGACCCTGCCCGGCATCAAGCGATGACCAGAGTCGCCAGCCCGGCCGATCTCGATGCCGTCATGGCCGTTGAGCAGGCCAGCTTCGACACGTCCCGGCAGTGGTCCCGGACCTCCTGGGCCGAGGAGATATCGCCGGCCGACCACCGCCTCACGCTGGTCGCCGGGGAGGACGAGGTCGCGGCCGTCGCCACCTTTCACGGCTTCGACGTCGCCGACTTGGACCGGATCATGGTCACGCCCGCGGCACGAGGGCATGGACTGGCCGTCGAACTGCTCTCCCGTGGCATCGACTGGGCACGCTCCCGGGGATGCCACACCATGATGCTCGAGGTGCGCCGCGACAATGACCCGGCCATCTCCCTGTACCGACGCTTCGGATTCGAGACGATTTCCCAGCGACCCAACTACTACGGCGGCGGGGTTGACGCCCTCGTCATGTCCGTGACCACAACCGAGGAGAACCATGTCTGAACCGCTCATCCTGGGCATCGAGTCGTCCTGCGACGAGACCGGAGTCGGCATCGTCTGTGGCAATGACCTGCTCGCCAACGAGGTCGCTTCCTCGATGGAGCAGCACGTGCGCTTCGGCGGGGTCGTCCCTGAGGTGGCGTCACGGGCTCACCTGGAGGCGATCGTCCCGGTGCTGGAGAAGGCCACTGACACCGCGGGGGTGGACCTGTCCGAGCTCGACGGCATCGCAGTGACGGCTGGTCCAGGTCTGGCCGGGGCTCTGGTCGTCGGTCTGTCGGCTGCCAAGGCGCTGGCAAGCTGGCTCAACAAGCCGTTCTACGGCGTCAACCACCTGGCCGGACACGTCGCCGTCGACCTTCTCGAGCACGGGGACCTGCCGATGCCCTGTGGCGCTCTGCTGGTCTCGGGCGGCCACACCAGCCTGTTGCGGGTCAATGGCATCGCGACCGACGTCGTCGAGGTGGGTTCGACGATTGACGACGCCGCTGGCGAGGCCTACGACAAGGTTGCGCGAGTGCTCGGCCTGCCGTACCCGGGAGGTCCGGTCATCGACAAGGCCGCTGCCAAGGGAGATCCCAGGGCCATCCGGTTCCCGCGCGGACTGACGGCCCGTCACGACATGGTCGAGCACCGCTTCGACTACTCCTTCTCCGGCCTCAAGACGGCGGTGAGTCGTTGGGTCGAGACCCAGCAGCGTGACGGGGTCGCGTTCCGGGTGGAGGACGTCGCCGCCAGCTTCCAGGAGGCCGTTGCCGACGTGCTGACCGCCAAGGCCGTCGACATGTGCCAGGAGTACGACCTCAAGCACTTCCTCATCGGTGGGGGAGTGGCGGCCAACTCGCGGCTGCGCACCCTGCTCGCCGAGCGGATGGAGGCTGCTGGAGTCGAGCTGCGACGCCCGCGTCCGGGGCTGTGCACCGACAATGGCGCGATGATCGCTGCCCTCGGTGTGCAGGTCGTCAAGGCTGGCCTGTCACCGTCGTCGATGGACATCTCCGCTGATTCCGGGCTGCCCATTGAAAAGGTGATTGTCTGAGGTGGTGGATGTCGGCGGTCTTCTGGGGACGTGAACGCGAAGCCGCTTGAATACTGCTGGTCAGAACCTGCTCGTCGTTTGCCCCGCTGTGCCATTCTGTGGGGCATCAGTAATCGACAGGAATGGATGAGGAATGAGTGAACCCTTCGTTCTCGATGCCAGTTTCAGCGCCTTTCGCGCCGAGTCCTTCGCCAACGACGTCACCGGGCGGCTGGTTCAGAATGCGGTGACCGGCACCGGAGCCGACACCGTCAGCCTGGATCGCACCTTGGTCAACGGCATCGACGAGACGACTTCCGAGCGGTTGGATTCCTGGAAGGTGACCGACCAGAAGCACTCCGGACGGTGCTGGGAATTCGCGGGGCTCAACGTCCTGCGTGCCAAAGTCATCGACGAGCTCAAGGTCGACGACCTCGAGTTCTCGCAGAATTACATCGCCTTCTTCGACAAGCTCGAGAAGGCCAACCACACCCTTGCTCGCGCCATCGCCACGGCATCGCGTGACGCTGATGAGGAAGAGGTGCGCGCCATCATGGACTACCCGGCCGAGGACGGCGGATGGTGGATGGAGTTCACCGACCTTGTCGCCAAGTACGGCGTGGTGCCCTCATGGACCATGCCCGACACCGAGTCGGCCGGCAACACCTTGCAGATGAACCGTGCCCTGTCGACGGTGCTGCGTCGAGGCATCGGAAGGATCCGTGACGCCGCGACCAATTCTGACGTGGCTGGGGGAGCCGCTCAGATGGAGGCAGCCCGAAGCGAGGCCCTGAGCGCCGTGTGGCGGATCCTCGCGATTCACCTGGGTACCCCGCCCACCAGCTTCACCTGGCAGTACCGCGACAAGGACAAGAACTTCCACCGCAAGGGCACCTACACCCCGCTGGAGTTCGCCCATGAGATCGTGCCGCAGGCCTTCGAGCCGTGGATCAGTCTGGCCCATGACCCGCGCGAGGAGCACCCGGTCGGTCGCACCTACGTCTACGAGCACACCCCGTACATGGAGGGTGGCACCCCTTACTGGCACCTGTCGGTGGAGCTGGACGTCATGAAGAAGGCGGTCATCGACTCCATCGCAGCAGGCGAGCCGGTCTGGTTCGCCTGCGACGTCAAGAAGCAGTTCGACAAGGACCTGGGCGTCTGGGATGCGAAGCTGCATGACTACGAGGCCCTCTACGGCATCGACATGGAAATGTCCAAGGCCGAGAGGTTGCGCTTGCGCGAGTCTGGTGGCACCCACGCCATGACCGTTGTCGGTGTGGACCTCGTTGACGGTGTCCCGGTGCGCTGGCGAGTTGAGAACTCCTGGGGTGACGAGGTGGGCCGCAAGGGGTTCTTCACGATGAACGACTCGTGGTTCGACGAGTACGTCTACAACGTCATCGTGCCTCGCTCCCGGGTGTCCGAGGAGATTGCCGAGGCGTGCGACCAGGAGCCGATCGTCCTGCCACAGTACGACATGATGTGAGTCCCCTGCCGACACGGATCTGCCCGTCCGCTTTTCTGCGGACGGGCAGCTCTGCGTGTGAGCCTCTTACCGTCCTGGGCAGCTCAGCGTATGAGCACTCTTACCGCGCGTGCGGAATCCGTTAACTCAGGGAACGGCTACCATCTGTGGTGGTAGGGCGGTGCTGTTTTACCGGGAGTACCACGGGCGAGCGGTGGGAGTGCTCACAGATGCGCACGAACAACGTGAGGATTCCGCGAGATTCACCGGGGGTCGTCATCCTGCGTCGAAGGCGACGGGGAGGATCCGTACTGCCCGGGGCTGCAAAATGTCGATTCTCGCAGCGAGCACGTCGGATCGTGGCGGCCCTGCGTCCCACTTAGCGTCCTGTCCTGCGCCCTGAGAGGATGGCCCCATGATGACCCCGATCCTCACCACCCTTGGCTTCGTCATGCACCCTGACGGAGAGCGCGTTCTCATGGTGCATCGCATCGCACGTCCTGGCGACGAGCAGCTCGGCAAGTACAACGGGCTGGGAGGCAAGGTGGAACCGGGGGAGGATGTCGTCGCTGGCATGAAGCGCGAATTGCGCGAGGAGGCTGCGATTGAGGTTGATGCCATGCGCCTACGTGGCACTGTCTCGTGGCCAGGGTTCGGTCGTCACGGAGAGGACCATTTCGGTTTCATCTTCGTCGTCGACGCATGGCATCCCATTTCCGACGCCATCCCTGACGCGAACGAGGAAGGTCCGCTCACCTGGGAGAGCATCGACTCCCTCGACGAGCTACCGATGTGGGAGGGGGACCGCTACTTCCTGCCGTTGGTCTTCGACCCCGAGGTCACGCAGTTCCATGGCTGTTTGCCGTACGCCAGTGGTCGCCCCACGGGGTGGTCCTACTCGACCCTGTGATGACGCCGCTACGGTGAGAAATCAGCCAGCCAGCCCGACGATCCACAGGATGAGGCAGATGACCGGGGCGACCCAGCGGGAGCTCCACGCTCCGTAGTGGGTCTCGGCGAACATGCTGTCAGCACGCGGATTGCCGCCCGGCAGGCTGTAGGGGGCGATGATCGTCAGTACCAAGCTCACTGGCAGCAGAATCGAGAAGGCGATTGGCGTCGTCACGATCCGTGTCGCAGCCAGAATGCCCATGGCGATGATGCCGCAGGGGGCCAGCATGAGGGTCGCTGCAGTGACGGAGTCCTGGCCACTGCCGTCCGGCTTCACGAAGGACTCCGCAAAGGTCAGCAGACCGGGAATCACGATGACTGCCACGAAGAGCAGCGCCCAGCTGACATTGGTGTGGGCATCCATGCTGAGGGGTTCCGTGCGCGACGCATAGTAGGTCGTCGCCATGGCTCCGAGCTGGAAGGCTGAACCGATGAAGTGATGGACGTACCACCCTGCAGAACGGCGCGAAGGATCGTCCTCAGGGGTCACGTTCCTGGACCCCCAGGATTGTAGGCGCTGGGTGAATCTCGATCGATTCTCGTAAGTGGTGATGGCCACGACGGTACTGATTGCTCCTCGTACGGAAAACAGTGCAGAGCGATGTCTCGACCGAAGATTGTACCCAAACGGTTCGAAAGTACCTCTATGGTGGCAACGTGGATCTCACCGTGGCACGCCGTCTGGCCAGCGATGAAGGGATCGACGCCCTCGGCCTCGCCGGCGCCGAGTCTGATCCAGATTCGCTGTCCGCCGCGACCAGATTGCGTCGTCACATGGATGCCGATCTGGCAGCCGCAGCCCTTGACCAAATCAGTCTGAGACGTCGAGCCGTCAGCAAGGTCGGTCCGGTCGGGGCAGACATGTTGTGGACCCGTGACGGACTCGAGCAGGCCACCCGTGGCGACGTCTCTCGGTGGCGTGCAAAATGCCTGGTCTCGGCAGGTTTCACGGACGTCGTGGACCTGGGCTGCGCATGTGGTGCAGACTCCCGGGCTTACCTCGATGCCGGGTTGAGGGTGACGGCCGTCGAGATCGACCCGGCGACCGCTGAACTGGCCCGTCACAATCTGCCCGGAGTCAACGTGCTGTGCGCCGATGCCGCAGATGTCGTTGATGACCTGCTCAAGGACGCGTCAGACTCGACGGTCGTCATGCTCGACCCTGCTCGACGCACTGGTCGAGGGCGGACCTGGCGCCTGGCGGACGTGCAGCCGCCATGGTCCTTCGTCGAAAAGGTGATTGCCCTGACGCCTAGTGTCGTCAAGCTCGGGCCAGGCGTCGATCGTTCTCGACTGCCTGACCTGCCCGTCACCTACGTGGGTCATCGTGGGGATCTGGTTGAGGCGACGTTGTGGTCCGGGTTTGGCGACCTTTGGTCAGGGGATCGTGCCATTCTCGTCAGCCCCGAGACGACCCTTGAGCTGCCCGGTGCACTACCTGATCCGGACGTTGGTGATCTGGGCCCCTTCGTGGCTGAGCCTCACCCGGCAGCCATTCGGGCAGGCAGTCTCTCGGCGATTGACGACTCGCTGCACACGGTGTCTGACGGCATCGCCTACCTCACTGCGGACGCCCCGGTGAATTCTCCGTGGTTGACGTGGTTTGCCGTCAAGGAGGTACTCCCTCTCGACGTCAAGACGCTGCGTTCCTGGGTGCGTGATCACCGCGTCGGAACCCTCGAGATCAAGAAGCGCGGTGTTGACGTCGATCCCGTCGCGTGGCGACGAAAGCTCAAGCCCTCTGGACCACGTCCCGTCACTCTCATTTGCACTCCGACAAGGCAAAACGCCAAGATTTTGGTGTGCGATCGAATGCGCTGATCCTCCAGCCGTATCCAGAATCAGCCTATCTGTGATGTCATGTGCTCATGGTGGCCACTCGGCACTCGGCAAGATACCTCACTGCACTGCTGTTGACTCCACTCCTCCTACTGTCGGGGTGCGGAAAGTTCAACGCTGGTTTCGTCATCAAGGACGAAAACCATGTTGATGCAACCTTGACCGTCGGAGTTCTCAAGTCGGTCCTCGACGAGTTCGCGGGAAGTGAGGCCGAGGAAGTCGCGAAAGAGCTTCGCGATTGCTCAGAACTCAAGAAATCCTATGAGTTGGATGAGAACGCTGCCGACAAGATGACGATCAAACCCTTTGACGACGACAAGTATTTGGGCTGCACGGTGACCGGCACGATGACGGTCGCTGAGCTGACGGGCCAGTCATCCTCGTCCTCGAGTAGTGCGAAACCGTCGACCACACCTTCGAAGGGTTTTGCGGGCGACGGTCCTATCTTCATCGCCTTTGATAACGACAAGGTCCGGTTCCGTCTTGATGGTTCTGGTCTCCAGGACGCCATCTCTGGGTTTGGCCCCTCGGAACTGGGTGGCTCAGCCAAGGGCTTTGATTTCAAGGTCTCTGTGACCTTCCCCGGCAAGGTCCTCAGTCACTCGGGGGCGAGCAAGGTCGACGGCAAGACCGTGACCTGGACTGACATCGAGGACCTCGAATCGTATTCGGGCCTGGAGGCCTCAGGCGAGCGCGGAGGTGGATTACCCGGCTGGACATGGGTGGTTCTCGCGGTGGTCGTCGTCGCCATTGGTGGTGCCATCGCAGCCGTGGTCGTGGACAAGAGGAAGGCTGCCCAGGGAGGCCGTCGGCCACCCCATGCTCCTGGCGTTGAGCTTGGTCCAAACTCACACTGACCGCGAGCTCGTACGAGGCCTGGAAACCATATGGTTTCCAGGGCTCCGTTTCATTGGTTGCACATGTGGGCCTACCGCCAGGCCCCATGCCTGTGATTCCATGTGGGCATGCTGAGTGTTTCGCACCATATGAGACGCCATCTGGTCTTGCTTCTGGCGCCCCTGTTGTTGCTCGCCGGGTGCGTCAAATTCGATACGGCAATGGAGATCAAGGACGAGGATCACATCCACGTCAAGGCCACGGTTGGTATCTCCAAGTCGATGGCCAACATGTCGGGGGAGGATCTCACCTCCCAATTCTCCAACTGCAGTGACGTCAAGGGCATGGGTGGCGGGGCCTCGAGCGCGAAGGGCGAAAAGTTCGAGGACGATCAGTACATCGGTTGCACCTATTCGGGCGACATCACGGCAGCCGAGTACAACAAGAAGGATGACGGCAGCAAGATCACCTTCGACAAGGACAAGGTGACCTTCAAGATGAATGCGGGTTATTTCAATGACGCAGGTGGTTCCACCGAGTCCCTCGATGCGAGCATGCTCAGCGACTTCAAGGTCTCCATCATCTTCCCCGGCAAGGTGTTGAGCAACTCGGGATCGAGCAAGGTCGACGGGAACACCGTCACCTGGACCGATCCCAAGGACGTGTTCTCGAGCGAGGGGCTCAGCGCCACCGGTGAGCGCAACGATGGTGTGCCGGCGTGGGTCTGGATCGTCGTCGCGGTGGCAGCCTTGGCGATCATCGGGATTGTCGTGGCTGTCGTGCTCAAGAAGAAGGGTCCGAAGGCGAGCGAGCCGGAGAACGGTGATGCCCCGTGGGCGATGCAATATCCGGGGCAACCGCAGGGGCAACAGCCTCAGCAGGGGAACAGCCAGACCCCACAGTGGGGCAGTCAACCCGACCGGGGCAATCCCCAGGCACAACAGTCGCCCTACCAGAACCCGAGCCAGAGTCAGCCAGGTCAGCCATGGGGGCACCTCCCGGGGAATGCGACCGGGGCTCCTCGGCCTGATCAGCAGCCGCCCTCAAACCCTGATGACTTCTGGAAGAACCACGGATCCAACTGATTGGTGTCGATATTTGGAGGGCCGTTTCTGGCACTCCCGTTGCCTGAGTGCCAACCACGGGTGTACTTTCGTGGTTGGCACTCTCGTGGTGAGTGTGCCAACGGACCTGAAGCACCCGCGACGCCGACGGTCCGTCGCGCTCGGGGCTCGCAACCCCTGGCGAGAGACAACGACACAATCCGTCTTCAGTAGAAAGGGGTCTTGACGTGGCAACCACGATCAAGCCGCTCGAGGACCGCGTCCTCGTCCAGCCTCTCGAGGCCGAGCAGACCACCGCTTCCGGACTCGTCATTCCAGACACCGCCAAGGAGAAGCCGCAGGAGGGCAGGATCGTCTCCGCCGGCCCCGGTCGTGTTGACGACAAGGGCACCCGCATTCCCATGGATGTCAAGGAGGGTGACGTCGTCATCTTCTCCAAGTATGGCGGCACCGACGTCAAGTACGATGGCCAGGAGTACCTGCTCCTCAACGCTCGCGACATCCTCGCCGTCGTCGAGAAGTGAGGCGCTGATACATGGCAGCCAAGCAGCTTCAGTTCGACGAGGAGGCCCGTCGCTCCCTCGAGCGCGGCGTCGACACCCTCGCCAACACCGTCAAGGTGACCCTCGGCCCGAAGGGGCGCTATGTCGTTCTCGACAAGAAGTGGGGAGCCCCGACCATCACCAACGACGGCGTGACCGTCGCCAAGGAGGTCGATCTCACCGATCCTTACGAGAACCTCGGCGCCCAGCTCGCCAAGGAGGTCGCCACCAAGACCAACGACGTGGCCGGTGATGGAACCACCACCGCCACCGTGCTCGCCCAGGCCCTCGTTCACGAGGGACTGCGCGCCGTGGCCTCCGGGGGCAACCCGGTCGGTCTCAAGCACGGTATCGAGAAGGCCGTCGACGCCGTCGTGGAGGAGCTTCGCTCTATCTCGCGCGCCATCGACACCACCTCGGACATGGCTAGCGTCGCCACCATCTCCAGCCGTGACGAGAAGATCGGTGAGCTCATCGCCGAGGCTTTCGACAAGGTTGGCAAGGACGGCGTCATCACCGTCGACGAGTCCCAGACCTTCGGCACCGAGCTCGACTTCACCGAGGGCATGCAGTTCGACAAGGGTTACCTGTCGCCCTACATGGTCACCGACCAGGACCGCATGGAGGCCGTGATCGAGGATCCTTACATCCTCGTCCACTCCGGCAAGATCTCGTCGATGAACGACCTGCTCCCGCTGTTGGAGAAGGTCATCGCCGCCCACGGAAGCCTGTTCATCGTGGCCGAGGACGTCGACGGGGAGGCTCTGAGCACCCTCGTCGTCAACAAGATCCGCGGCACCTTCAACTCGGTGGCCGTCAAAGCTCCGGCCTTCGGTGACCGCCGCAAGGCCATGCTGCAGGACATCGCCACCCTCACCGGTGGTCAGGTCGTCGCTCCCGAGGTCGGGCTCAAGCTCGACCAGGTGGGCCTCGAGGTCCTGGGTCGCGCCAAGAAGGTTGTCGTCACCAAGGACAACACCACCATCGTCGACGGCGCCGGCTCCAAGGCCGACGTTGAGGGACGCGTCGCCCAGCTGCGTGCTGAGTACGATAACTCCGACTCCGAGTGGGACCGCGAGAAGCTCCAGGAGCGTATTGCCAAGCTCGCCGGCGGTGTGTGTGTCATTCGCGTGGGTGCGGCCACCGAGGTCGAGCTCAACGAGAAGAAGCACCGCATCGAGGATGCTGTCTCCGCGACTCGTGCAGCGATCGAGGAGGGCATCGTCGCCGGTGGTGGCTCCGCCCTCATCCATGCCGCGCACGTGCTTGACGGGAACCTTCACCTCGAGGGTGACGAGAAGGCCGGTGTCCAGATCGTCGCCAAGGCCGTTCGCGAGCCGCTGCGCTGGATTGCCGAGAACGGTGGCGAGCCCGGCTATGTCATCGTCTCCAAGGTTGCCGAGATGGAGCCCGGACACGGCTACAACGGCAAGACTGGTCAGTACGTGGACCTCATCGCCGACGGTGTCATCGACCCTGTCAAGGTGACCCGCTCCGCGCTGGCCAACGCCGCCTCCATCGCCGCTCTGCTGCTCACCACCGAGACCCTCGTGGTGGACAAGCCGGAGGACGAGGACGACGACAAGTGAGTCACTGATCCTCGCTGATCACTGCGGGCCCCGGAACCGTTTGGTTCCGGGGCCCGTTGCTATGTGTCCGTGCCGGTGACCGGTCGGTCTTCGTGATGGCCCGGGGAGCATTCCCCGGGCCCCGTGCACTCACGACGCGATGGCGTCAGTCCTTGAGCGGCTTGCCGTCACGGTCCATGGTGTTGAACAACTCATGGTCCTCGGGCAGGTGATCCAGGTAGTCACGCTCGGTGTCTGGGGCTGTGTGTCCCAGATCGAGCTCTTCACTACGAGCGTCCATGGCTGCCGCACGCAGGGCGTACTCCTCGTCAGCAGTCTCGAGCTGCTCAGGAGTGGCCTCGTTGGCGACGATCATGCCGGCCTGGGCATCCTCAGGTACCTGAGGAATGACGCCGGCGTCCACACGCTCCCGATGACCCTTGATCTCGCGAGCCACGACCCGAGCGAGGAAGTACATGCCGATCACGTTCGGAACAGCCATGAGGAAGAGCATGGCGTCGGCCAGAGCGAGGATCGAGGCCATGTTCGTGGCCGCACCGACAACCAGCAGGAGCAGGAAGATACCGTTGTAGATGCGCTCGGCGGTGGCCGAGTTCCCGAACAGGAAGCCAACAGCCTTCTTGCCGTAGAAGGAGTACGACAGCATCGTCGAGAAAGCGAAGAGGACGACGGCCAGGGTCAGCAGGGAGCTGAACCACGGGGCAACCGTCTTGAGTGCGTGAGCGGTCATCTGAACACCATCGGCGTCGTGATCCTTGTAGACACCGGTGATGATGATGGTGATGGCCGTCATGGTGCAGATGACGACGGAGTCGATGAACGGCTCCCACATCGCTACGAAGCCCTCCTGGGCCGGGCGACGGGTCTTCACGGCAGAGTGGGCGATGCCCGCGGTACCGACACCGGCGGCGTTCGAGAAGGCAGCGCGCTGAACGCCGACGATGAGCACGCCGAGGACGCCTCCGGCAATGCCATGGCCGGTGAAGGCGCCCGACCAGATGGCCTTGAAGGCGTCACCAACTTCGGTGATGTTCGCGCCGATCACGGCCAGACACATGATGACGTAGAGGATGCCCATGAAGGGGACGATCTTGGAGGTGGCAGCGCCAATCTTGGAGGCACCGCCGACGATGACGACGCCGACGAGGATCGCGAACACCAGTCCGACAACCCACATGTGGGTGCCGATCCAGGAGTCCTTGCCACCGGCGAACATCGCCAGCTGGTAGGCGGCCTGGTTGGACTGGAACATGTTGCCCGCGCCGATGACGCCGAAGGCGGTGCAGACGGCGAATAGGGTGGCGAGGACGCGACCGAGCTTGGGCTTGTCGATCGAGGCCAGGCCGTCCCGGAGGTAGTACATCGGACCGCCGGAGGTGGTTCCGTCCTCATTGACGACGCGGAATTTCACGCCGAGGGTCGCCTCGGACATCTTGACGCTCATGCCGACCAGACCGGCAACAGCGATCCAGAAGGATGCGCCTGGTCCGCCAGTTGCGATGGCGATGGCGACACCGGCGATGTTTCCCAGGCCGACGGTGCCCGACAACTCGGTGGCAAGGGCCTGGAAGCTGGTGACGTCACCAGGATCGGTGTGACGGGAGAAGTGTCCTCGCACCACATGGCTGGAATGGCGAATTGAGGCTGGGCGCAATTGTTGGAAGCCCAGGTGGATCGTGAAGAAGACTCCAGCTGCCAACAGCCACGCGAGGATGAGCGGGAATTCATTGCCTCCGGGCAACGGGATGGCCCAGAACACCGCGTCAGAAATGGCGGTGGCGATGGGGGAGAAGAATTTGTCGATGGCCTGGTCCAAGCTCAGCGGAGCTGGAATCGGGGCCTCGAGAATTGCGGAAACGGGCGATGACATGATGCCAGGTGGCACGAACGGTCCTATCCGTTGACGACGTTGGACACCGAGCCCGGCGACACCGCAGTGCGGTACCGGTCTTTTCTCGACCGATCTCAACACGCACAGGGACCAGAGACCCGGTGGGCACGACCACACCACACTCCCGTGTCAGGGGGCAGGGCCGCACCTGTGGCGGAGCACAACCGCCTCATGCACCTTAGCGGGTGGGGGGTGACAATTGGCCCGAAACGCTCGACACCGGTGCCTTCTCGCATCGTCTGGCTGTGTGGTTCCCCTACGCTGAATGCTGATGACCACGACGACCCACTTCCATGATCGTCAGCCTGCGCTGGCCCATTCCCATCCCGATCGACGCCGCCTCGTCGAGGTGCTCGTGATGGGATTTGTCGGCTCCGTCATGATGGTGGTGTGGGGATGGGGTTCCCCCCATGCCGGAATGCCGGAGCAGGTGCGTCCCATCGGGGTGGCCGTGGTTGCTAGCAGTGTCGTCGGCCTGAGCGCCATGATCATCGCGTGGTTGCGTTCCCGGAAACTTGTCGGCACTCGCCTCCTCGCCCTCGTCACGTGGTCGCTACCGCTGTTGTTCGGTCCGCCGCTGCTCAGCCGGGATGGTTGGGCCTATGCCGCTCAGGGGTGGATCCTGGCTCAGGGCCTGGACCCCTACGTGGTTCCCCAGGGTTTGGCAGGCGTGCTTGGTCAGGCCGTCGGCACTCCATGGGGGGGTACGACGGCGGTGTATCCGCCGGGATCGCTGTGGATCCAGGCAGCGATGGTGACGATCGCTCACGCCGATCCGTTGTGGTCGGTGCTGCTGATGCGCGTGCCGGCCATCATCGGCATCGCTCTGATGTTCTGGGCGATGCCGCAGCTGGCGCGGTATGCCGGCGCCGACCCCGATCATGCCCTCTGGCTGGGGGTTTGCTGCCCCCTGACGACCCTGAGCATCATCGGCGGCATGCACAATGACGGGCTCCAGATCGGCCTGTCCCTTGCGGCGCTGATCGTGGCGATCCACCTGGTCTTGTCCGGACGTGGATGGTTGGGACTCGTCGCTGGTGGGGCGATCGTCGGTCTGGCCGGCACCATCAAGCAGCCGGGCGTGCTGGCCGGGGTAGGCGTCGTCACCCTGGCTCATGCCCATGCGGTGCGTCATGGCAGCCACCGCTGGACGAACCGGAATTGCTGGTCGGCCCTCCTCGCCCGCACCGCTGCTGGAGCCATTCCGGCTCTGGCGGTCTTCGGCGGGATCTCCGCCATCCGTGGTCTGGGACTGGGATGGCTCAACCCGACGGCAGGCAGTCCCGTCTCCGTGACGAGCGACTCACCGATCGCCCTGGTGGTTCAGATCCTGCGGGGAAGTGGTGGAATCCCGCTGGACAAGCTGGTCGGCCCGGCCATCATCGTCAGCCTGGTCCTCACCTTGGTCGCGATGGTGTGGTGCTGGGCCCGATGGGGCCCTGTACCATCCTTGCGACGCCTGGACGACTCCATCGGCCAGCTGGGCAGTCCGCTGCGACTGCAGACCGGGGTCATGATCGCCTTCGCCGTCTTCGGAGCTTCCCTGCAACCCTGGTACCTCATTGGGCCGCTTGCCCTGGTCGCCTCGATTCCATTGCGTCGCACCCACCGCGACATCGTCATCGTCGGAGTGGTGGCCATCAGTATCCTGGCCCATCTGCAGTGGTACTGGTCGCCTTACGTGTGCCTGCCGCTGGTCATCGTCGGATGTCTCATCGTCCGGCGGATCCCGAGGGCGTGGGCCTTCGTGACGGCCACGACCTGACGACGACCAGCGTTCCCGGCCAGCTCGGGGCGATCGGCTGGGCGACCTCGACGCCCGCGGCGATAGGATGACGTTTATCCCGGCGAAAGGTGGCTCATGACCTCGGATTCCCGCCCGACCACGATTGAGGAGCTGGCACCACTGGCCCTCACTTTTGACGACGTCCTGCTCCAGCCTGTTGAGAGCAACGTCATCCCCTCCCAGGTCGACACGACGACCAAGGTTTCCCGCAACATCGACATCGCAATCCCGCTTGTCAGCGCAGCGATGGACACCGTCACGGAGACTCGGATGGCAGTGGCGATGGCCCGTGAGGGTGGCCTCGGCATCCTGCACCGCAACCTGTCCATCGAGGACCAGGCCGCGATGGTCGATCAGGTGAAGCGCTCGGAGGCCGGCATGGTCGACGAACCCATCACCATCTCCCCGGACGCCACCCTGGCCGATGCCGAGGAGCTCTGCCACACTTACCGCATCTCCGGTGTTCCGGTCGTGGACGAGGAGGAGAACCTCGTCGGCATCATCACCAACCGCGACATGCGCTTCGAGGAGAACCCGCGGCGCCTCATCCGCGAGGTCATGACCCCGGCCCCGCTGGTCACGGCTCCGGTGGGCACCAGTCCGTCCGACGCCCTTTCCCTGCTGGCCGCGCACAAGATCGAGAAGCTGCCGTTGATCGATGCCGACGGCAAGCTGCGCGGCCTGTTTACCCTCAAGGACTTCGTCAAGGCCGACAAGTACCCCAACGCCACCAAGGATCCTCAGGGACGTCTGCGCGTGGGTGCTGCCATCGGTTTCTTCGGCAACTCGTGGGAACGCGCCATGGCACTGGTGGAGGAGGGGGTCGATCTCATCATCGTCGACACCGCTCACGGCCACACCCAGGGCGTTCTCGACATGATCGCCAAGCTCAAGGCCGAGCCTGCTGCCAAGGGGGTAGACGTCGTCGGCGGCAACATCGCCACCTACGAGGCCGCCAAGGCGCTCTGCGAGGCCGGAGCCGACGGCATCAAGGTCGGCATCGGGCCGGGCTCGATCTGCACCACTCGCGTGGTTGCCGGTGTCGGCGTCCCCCAGGTGACTGCCATCTTCGAGGCATCCCGCGCTGCTCGCCAGTACGGCGTGCCGGTCATCGGGGACGGTGGCCTGCAATACTCCGGCGACATCGCCAAGGCCATGGTCGCCGGTGCCGATTCCGTCATGCTCGGATCCCTGCTGGCCGGTTGCGAGGAGTCCCCGGGTGAGCTCGCCTTCATCAACGGCAAGCAGTTCAAGACCTACCGTGGCATGGGATCGATGGGTGCCATGTCAGCGCGTGGCGAGAAGCTGTCCTACTCCAAGGACCGCTACTTCCAAGGTGACGTCACCACGAATGACAAGATCATCCCGGAAGGCATTGAGGGTCAGGTTGCCTACCGTGGCCCGCTGGGCGCGGTGGCCTACCAGCTTGTTGGCGGTCTGCGTCAGTCGATGTTCTACACCGGCGCCCGCACCATCGGCCAGCTGCACGAGCGTGGTCGTTTCGTGCGCATCACCTCGGCTGGTCTGCGGGAGTCTCATCCGCACGACATTCAGATGACGGTCGAGGCCCCCAACTACTCAGCCCACTGACGGGCGGGCCGGAGAATCCGGCAGGAAAGGAATTATGTACGACATCGGACGCAGCAAGCGTGCCACCCGGGCGTACAGCCTGGATGACATCGCTCTCATCCCTTCCCGGCGCACCCGCGGCACCGAGATGGTGAACCTGGAGTGGCGCATCGACGCTCTCACCTTCGACTTCCCGATCATGGCCGCCCCGATGGACTCGGTGATGAGCCCGGCGACGGCCATCGAGTTCGGGCGCTTGGGTGGCCTCGGTGTGCTCAACCTCGAGGGATTGTGGACCCGTTACGAGGATCCCACGCCGTACCTCGAGGAGCTGGCCGGGCTGGGTGACGACGTCGCCACCACCCGCCGCATGCAGGAGATCTACTCCGAGCCGATCAAGGCCGAGCTCATCACCGCCAGGATGGCCGAGATTCGGGCCGCCGGAGTGCCGGTGGCCGGGTCCTTGTCGCCGAAGAATGCGTCTCGGTTGTCCGAGACCGTCGTCAACACCGGGGCTGATTTCTTCGTCATTCGTGGCACGACGGTGTCGGCTGAGCATGTCGGTAGTGGGGACGACGTCCTCGACTTGCGCAAGTTCATCTACGAGCTCGACGTCCCGGTCATCGTCGGTGGATGCGCGACCTACCAGACGGCCCTGCACCTCATGCGGACCGGCGCGGCTGGCGTGCTCGTCGGCTTCGGTGGGGGAGCGGCCCACACCACCCGTCAGGTCCTTGGCATCGAGGTGTCGATGGCGTCAGCGATCGCTGACGTCGCCGAGGCCCGTCGCGACTACATGGACGAGTCGGGGGGACGCTACGTCCACGTCATCGCCGATGGCTCGGTGGGACATTCCGGCGACATCGCCAAGGCCATCGCTTGCGGCGCTGACGCAGTCATGGTCGGATCCCCACTGGCCCGGGCCACCGAGGCCCCTGGCCGGGGATGGCACTGGGGTGCCGAGGCATGGCACGCTGATCTGCCGCGTGGTTCTCGGGTGCACTTCGAGCCGGTGGGTACCCTCGCGGAGGTGCTCAGCGGGCCTTCGCGCGTCCCGGATGGCACCATGAACCTCGTCGGTGGGCTGCGTCAGGCCATGGCCACCACCGGCTATTCGGAGGTCAAGGAGTTCCAGCGCATCGAGCTGACGATTCGCTGATCGTCCCATCAATCAGGACACCGTCCCGGCGAGCGGGATGGCTGGCTAACCTTCGGGCATGAGCGAAGTGCCCGAAGAATTGGTCGTGTTGCGCGGCGCGATTGACAACATGGACGCCGCCCTCATCCATCTGCTCGCCGAGAGGTTCCGGATCACCCGCCAGGTGGGCCGCCTCAAGGCTGAGCGCGGCCTGCCGCCGGCAGATCCGGCCCGTGAGGCTGAGCAGATCGCACGGTTGCGTCAGCTCGCCGTCGAGTCGAACCTTGATCCCGAGTTCGCCCAGAAGGTCATCACCTTCATCGTTGCCGAGGTGGTGCGTCACCACGAGGCCATTGCCGACGAGTCCCAGGACGACCCTGCGAGCACCCCCGAAACGGATGCGTCCACCTCGGAGGCATTCGACAACTGATGGGTCAGGCGATGACGTCGCCCTGGTGAACCTTCGACGGGATACCGACGACGACCGTTCCGGGGGCGACGTCCTTGATGACCAGCGCGTTGGCGCCGATCTTGCAGTCGTCACCGACGGTGATGTCACCAATGATCTTGGCACCGGCGCCGATGAGGACACGATTGCCAATCGTGGGGTGACGCTTGAAGTGCCCGCGCGCGCGTCCGCCGAGGGTGACCTGGTGGTACATCAGCACGTCGTCACCCACGACCGCTGTCTCCCCGATGACCACCCCCATGCCGTGGTCAATGAAGAACCGACGCCCGATCGTCGCTCCCGGATGGATCTCGATTCCGGTGAGATTGCGGGAGATCTGGGACAGCAGACGAGCCAGTGGGCGCAGCGCCGGATACTTCACCCAGATGGCATGGGCGAGACGGTGTGCCCAGATGGCATGGACGCCCTGGTATGCGATGGCGACCATGAGTTTCGACGTGGCGGCGGGGTCCTCACGCATGGCGGCGTCGAGGTCCTCCATGGCGCGTTCCTTCCATCGCTTGAGGGTCTGGAGGAGTTCCGTCGTCTCATTCGTCATGGCCAACCTCAGTTCTGCTGCAGTGAGTGGTACCGGTGCATGAACCATATCGAGCCCAGACCTGTCGACCAATGGAAAGGGCGGGCGGAGTTCCACTTCGTCGTCATCTGACGACATTTCGACGCTCATCGGCGGATGTTCGCGCAGTCGGGGACCGGTCGAGTGGCGCGACAGGGGGCTCTGGGCCATAGACTCGGCCTCATGGAACAACTCCACGACGTCGTTCTGGTGGTCGACTTCGGGGCGCAGTATGCCCAGCTCATTGCCCGCCGGGTGCGTGAGGTGAACGTTTACTCCGAAATCGTCCCGCACAACATGCCAGTCCGCGAGATGCTCGCCAAGGAACCAGCCGCGATCATCCTTTCCGGAGGTCCGGCCTCGGTCTACGTGGATGGGGCACCGAGCGTCGACCCGGCCCTGTTCAACGCCGGTGTGCCGGTGATGGGTATCTGTTACGGCTTCCAGGCCATGGCTCAGGCCCTCGGTGGTCAGGTCGCCCACACCGGAGCCTCTGAGTACGGACGCACCAGCCTGTGCATCACCTCCCCAGGTCAGCTGCTCTCCCGCATCCCGCACACCATCAGCGTGTGGATGAGTCACGGTGACTCCGTCTCCCGTGCTCCGGAGGGGTTCTCGACCCTCGCTCGTACCGCAGGTGCCCCGGTGGCCGCCTTTGAGAACGTAGAGCGCAAGCTCGTCGGTGTGCAGTGGCATCCGGAGGTACAGCACTCCGAATCCGGTCAGACGGTTCTGGAGCACTTCCTCTTTGACATCGCCGGATGTCGTCCGGACTGGAACGCCAGCTCGATCGTCGGCGACCAGATCGCTCAGATCCGCGGCCAGGTCGGTGACCGTCGTGTCATCTGTGGACTGTCTGGCGGCGTCGACTCCGCGGTCGCGGCCGCTCTGGTGCAGCGCGCCGTCGGCGACCAGCTCACTTGCGTCTTCGTCGATCACGGTCTGCTGCGCCAGGGAGAGGCCGAGCAGGTCAAGCACGACTTCGTCGAGGCCACTGGCGCCGACCTCGTGGTGGCAGACGAGTCCCAGCGCTTCCTGGACGCCCTGGCCGGAGTCACCGATCCCGAGGCCAAGCGCAAGATCATTGGTCGTGAGTTCATTCGCACCTTCGAGGACGTCGCCAAACGGCTCAACGCCGATCAGACGATCGACTTCCTGGTGCAGGGGACCCTTTACCCCGACGTCGTCGAGTCCGGCGGTGGCGAGGGAGCCGCCAACATCAAGAGCCACCACAATGTCGGAGGCCTTCCCGACGATCTGCAGTTCAGCCTCGTCGAGCCGCTGCGCACCCTCTTCAAGGACGAGGTGCGAGCCGTCGGCCTGGAGCTGGGCCTGCCCGAGGACATCGTGTGGCGTCAGCCCTTCCCAGGCCCGGGCCTGGGTATTCGCGTCATCGGCGAGGTGACCAAGGAGCGTCTCGAGGTGCTGCGTACCGCCGATGCCATCACTCGCGAGGAGATGAGCGCGGCTGGTCTGGACCGCAAGGTCTGGCAGTGCCCGGTGGTCCTGCTCGGTGACGTCCACTCGGTGGGTGTGCAGGGTGATGGACGTACCTACGGCTCGCCGATTGTGCTGCGCCCGGTGACCAGTGAGGACGCCATGACCGCTGACTGGGCCCGCATTCCTTATGACGTGCTGGAGAGGATCTCCACCCGGATCACCAACGCCTGCCCGCAGATCAACCGGGTGGTTCTCGACATCACCTCGAAGCCGCCGGCCACCATTGAGTGGGAGTGATACGGCTCCATGACATGACAGGGCCCGTACCGATCGATCGGTACGGGCCCTGTCATGTGGTTGAAGGTCAGTCCTCCTTGTACGGGTTGAAGGTCTCGTCGGGACGATGGGGAGCTGTCGTCTGATTGAAGTTCCAGGTATTTCCTGAGCGACGCGATTCCTGCTTGTCCCGTGCCTTTCGGGCGGCATCACCAGCCATGCTCGCGCCGCTGCGCTCATCCGGGATGATTACCCACAACACGAGGTAGATGAGTGGTCCCGAGCCGGCAGCGAGAATCAAGACCGCTGCGACGATGCGGACAATGGTCGGGTCCAGATCGAAGGCGTTGGCAATGCCTTGGCAGACGCCGCCGACGATGCGGCCCTCCTCGGGCCGGGTGATCTTGGTGGCCATAGGTCGGTCCTCCTGACTAGTGGCTTACATCCATCGTGCCATGTGTCTGTGAGGCGCACGAGAGACATCAATGAGCACGGGGTGTCCCGGAGGTGCCCATACATGCAGCGAGGCCCCGTCCAAGGACGGGGCCTCGCTGGAGAGAGGATGAGAGATCAGTAGGTCACTGGCTCTTCTTCTTGGTGATGGCACCCCAGATCCACAGGACGATGAGGGCACCGACGATTGAGATGAGCCAGGTCCAGAGGTTCCAGAAGTCGCCAAGGGGCTTGTTGAAGATGAGGGAGCCGAGCCAGCCACCAAGAACCGCGCCCACGACGCCGAGAAGGAGGGTGACGAGGATGCCGCCGCCCTGCTTGCCCGGCATGATGGCCTTGGCGATGGCGCCGGCGATGAGCCCGAGAACAATCCATGCAAAGAATCCCATGCGTCTAGTGTCGTTGACGATGGGTCAAAACGTCCAGTAACGATCATGAATCGTAGCCGAGTACTTAACCAAAAGTACGTATTGTTACCAGCGACAACATTTGCCTGGCTAGGCAATACGTCATTTTTTACGCTGGCGACGGAATCTTAGAAAAATGGTCGCCATGGGGACAACAGCGCCTCGGTGAATTTTGCGACGTTGGATCGCGACTGCCATTCGTCGAGGGTGAGCTCCACGCAGTTCGCCATGTCGATCTCGAATATTTCAGCCATCCGCTCGGCGACAGTGGGATCAGTGATGGCGACGTTGACCTCATAGTTGCCCTGGAGGGACAACCTGTCGAGGTTGGCCGTGCCGATCGTCGACCAGATGCCGTCAATGGTGCAGGTCTTGGCATGCACCATGGCCCCCTGGTAGAGAAAGAGTCGTACTCCCTGATGAAGGAGCCGGTCGTAGTAGCCACGGCTCAGCCAGTCGGCGATGACGTGATTCGACTCGGCGGGAATGACGATACGCACGTCAACCCCGCGGGAGGTCGCCTGGTGAAGGGCAGCGACGACGTCGTCGTCCGGAATGAGATAACCCTGGGTCATCCAGATCCGCTCACTGGCGCGGTCAATGGCCTCGAGGTACATGTTTCGAATGGGATAGACGGCCATCCGCGGGGAGTTGCGGTGTACCGCGAAGGGGGTGTCCCAGTAGCGCACCCCGGGGGAGGGCAGCACCGGCTGATTGCGTCGCGAGACCAGCGCCCCCTTGGGGCGCTGGTTCCACATGTCGACGAAGGTGTTCTCCAATTCCCCGACGGCCGGGCCGGTGATACGGGCGTGGGTGTCACGCCACCGATCCGCGTAGAGGGACCCGATGTTGTACCCACCGATGTAGGCGACGCCGGAGTCGACGACGAGGAGCTTGCGGTGGTCGCGGCCCATGTTGCGGATGGTTGGCATCCATGACGGGGTGACGAGCGGTTGGGCGCGCACATGGACGCCGTGCAGCTCGCGGAAGAAGCGCGGATCGACGACGAGGTTGGCGAAGGTGTCCCACATCGCATAGACCTCGACGCCTCGGGCAGCGGCGGTGACGAGGGCCTGGCGGAACTGTCGCCCGACCTCGTCGTTCTTCCAGATGAAGGTTTCGAGATAAATGGTGTGCTGAGCCGCCTCGATGTCGGCGATCATCGCAGCGTAGAGGTCACGTCCGAAGGTGAAGATCTCGACCTGGTGATCGCCCACCTCGAGGGATTCCACCGGGGCGGTGGGGAAGCGGTAGGGGCGGCGACCCCGTCTCCTGACGCCGTTGAAGACGACGAGTCCTGCCATCGTGGCCATCTGGGCGGCAACCGTTCCGCCCGCTACCCAGTGCAGGACGCGGCGAAGGGTGGTTTTCTGGCGAGGGGCCCGGGTCATGTGCTCAGGGTACCGGCCCCCGAACACCGGCTGCGAGGCAGTCGGCGTCGAGGGCCCGGAAGCGCTGTGTCATGACGACTGGTTGATTACCGGCGCAGTGCCCGTCGCGCCAACCAATTGCCCAGGAACTGGGCCAGCTGGACGACGATGATGATCGTCACGACGGCAACGGCCGTTACCGTCCAGTCGTACCGCTGATAACCGTAAGTGATGGCGAACTGGCCCAGGCCGCCACCGCCCAGAGCACCGGCGATGGCCGTCATGTCGACGATCGCGATGAGGATGTAGGTGTATCCGAGAATCAGCGGGCCCAGGGCCTCACGGGCCACGACGTCGAAGAGGATCCGCCACGGACCGGCGCCCATGGCGCGCGCAGCCTCGATGACACCGGGCTCGACGGTGACGAGGTTCTGCTCGACGATTCGGGAGATCGCGAAGGTGGCCGCGATGCACAGTGGGAAGGTGGCGGCACGAACGCCGATCGTCGTTCCGACGACCTTGAGTGTCAGTGGAGCGATCGCCGTCATGAAGATGATGAACGGTATCGGCCGGATGATGTTGACGATGACGTTGAGAATGGTGTGGACGACCTTGTTGGCGAGCAGCCCACCGCGACGGGTGGCGTAGAGCAGGATGCCCATCACCAGTCCACAGATACCACCGATCACCAGGGTGATCAGGGCCATGAAGAGGGTCTCCCAGATGGACTGCAGATATATCGGACGCAGGTAATCACTCATCAGTGGTCCTCCTGACTGGTGGTCGTGGTGGCAGCCGTGTCGGAGGCGTCGGTCAGGATCCGGGCAGCCTTCTCGACGGCCTCGTCGGAGCCCGACAAGGCCACGGTGTAATTGCCCAGCGAGCCGCCGTGGACCTCGATGACCCCACCGTGGACGATCCGGAAGGAAGCCCCGGTCTGGCCGATACGAGCCAGCGCGTCCCCGAAGGCGTCACTGGACACCGAGCTGACGTCGACCAGGCGAGTGCCAGGGTTCTCCGAGCGCAGCCGGGCCTCTTCCTCCCCACTGGGATGCTGACCGATGATCGTCGAGAGGAAGCGCTGGGTGGTCTCGGACTGTGGATGGGCGAAGACCTGTCGGGCGCTCCCGGTCTCGACGAGGTGTCCGGCTTCCAGCACCGAGACCTGCTGAGCGATGGAACGGACGACCTCCATCTCGTGGGTGATGACGACAACCGTCACCCCGAGAACCTCGTTGACCCGCTTGAGCAGGGAGAGGACGTCAGCCGTCGTCTCCGGGTCGAGGGCGGAGGTGGATTCGTCAGCCAACAGGATCGACGGCTTGGTGGCCAGCGCCCTGGCGATTCCGACTCGCTGCATCTGTCCGCCGGAGAGCTGGTTGGGATGATCCCATGCCTTGCTCGTCAGCCCGACGAAGCTCAGCAGCTCGGTGACGCGCTCCTTCTCCTGGGCCTTCTTCCAGCGAGCCAGCTTGAGTGGGTAGGCGACGTTGTCGTAGATGGTCCGGGACCCGAACAGGTTGAACTGCTGGAAGATCATCCCGATGTCGGTCCGCAGCGGGCGCATCGCCTTGTCGGAGAGCTGGGAGACGTCGGTGCCGTCAACCAGCACCCGCCCGCTCGTCGGGGATTCCAACCCGTTGATGAGGCGCACCAGGGTGGATTTTCCAGCGCCGGAATGTCCGATGACCGCTGAGATGGAACCTTTCTTGATCGCCAGGCTCACGTCGTCCAAGGCTCGCACCGACCCGGTACGGGTCTGGAAGTCCTTGGTGACGTGTTCGAAGACGATGTGGTCAGGACACTGCGGCGCCGAAGCAGGCGCGACATCTGTTGCCATGGGGAGCCTCGCTGGAAAATCGGATAGAGATCAGGAATTCGACTTCTTGATTTCGGTGGTCAGATCGCCCAAGATCTTGTCGAGATCGGCCTGGGAACGATCAGAAACGACCTTGGCAGTGCCGCCCGACTGCTTGATGATCGACTTCTGAACCTCGGGGTCCGACCACAGCTTGGCGACCTTCTTGTAGGTCTCGTTGTTCTTGTCAGCGGCCTTGGCAGCAATGATGTTGACGTAGGGGTCGGCCGACTTGCCGGTGGCGTTGTCCTTGTAGAGAACCTTGTTGAGATCCAGGCCGGCGTCGGCGGCGAAGTTGTTGTTGATGACCGCAGCATCGACACCGTCGAGGGAGGCAGCCGTCTGGGCGGCGTCAATGGCCTTGACCTTCACCTTGGACTGGTTGGCGATGACGTCGGCAGGGGTCGACAGGGCCGACCCGCCGTTGCGTAGCTTGAGCAATCCGGCCTTCTGCAGCACGAGAAGGGCACGTCCCTGATTGGTGGCGTCGTTCGGAATGGCAACGGTGACCCCGGCCGGAAGTTGGGAGACCTGCTGGTACTTCTTGGAGTAGATGTTCAACGGGACGACGTAGGTCGCGGAGATCGCGGTGAGGTTGTCGTGGTTCTTGACGTTGTAGTCAGCCAGGAAGAGCAGGTGCTGGAAGACGTTGAGGTCGACCTGCCCCTGGGACAGGGCGACGTTGGGCTGGGTGTAATCGTTGAAGTTGACGACCTCAATGTTGATGCCCTCGGCGGAGGCCTTCTTCTTGAGGACCTTCCAGTAGTCGTTGGCGGCCTCGGTGGTGCCGATCTTGACGGTCGTCGTGCCGCCAGCTGCTGAGTCGTCACCCTTGTTCTTGTTCACCGCGAAGATGATGCCGGCGATGATCGCCAGCACGACGATGATGATGCCGACGATGAGGCCGGTGTGGTGGCCACCGGGCTTTTCGGGAAGAGCCTCGGGGGTCGACGCCGAGGGGGTGGATGCGCTCATGAGTTGGTCTCCTGGATATGTCTTGAGTGGATTCGGGTGAAGATGCGATCGGGTACGGCACGTCGGTCTGCGTGAGTGTGCAGATGTGGGCATAGATCGACCACTGGCATGAATCAGTGGGAGAGAGGGGCCGGAAGTCCTGCCGGCGGAATTAGTCCGCCGTCAGCAGGTGCCGAGCATTCGCAGGTAGCACGAGCGGCACATCATCATCGAGGCCGCGCGAAGGTCGGCGTCGATGGTGTGGCTGAAGGCCGCAGTCATAGCAGTGCTCCTGAATTCTGGTGGCGGCCCTGACCGGGCCGAGCTTTCCCAGAATTTACGGCCATTCATCCGATGCTGTCAATACGTGAGCGCCTGTTTCACTGGGTTAACGCCAGTGAGTCATGGGATCAGCGCCCTGTGGAGGGCCCTGACGGGCCGGTAAGCTGTGAGCCGCCATGACGACACCGGATCTGTTTTCGTTCTTCGAGTCGACCAATGAGAGGCGCCACCCGGTCGAGCCGGGGGTCTTGCCGACGCATGCCGCGATGACTACGGCAGGAGTCTCTTCCGCCGATCTGCTGGCCGACCTCAACGAGCCCCAGCGTGAGGCCGTCCTGCATGCGGGGGCCCCGGTCCTCGTGGTGGCCGGTGCTGGTTCGGGCAAGACCCGTGTCCTGACCCGTCGTATCGCGCACCTGGTGGGGGAGCGCGGTGTCCATCCCGGTTCCATTCTGGCCATCACCTTCACCAACAAGGCTGCGGCTGAGATGAAGGCGCGCGTCGTCGATCTGGTAGGTAACCGGGCCAAGCCGATGTGGGTGTCGACCTTCCATTCCGCTGCGGTGAGAATGCTGCGGACCGACATTGATCGCCTGGACATCTCGCGCAATTTCTCCATTTATGACGACACCGACGCGAAACGACTCATCACCCTGGTGGCCCGCGATCAGAATCTGGACCCGAAGAAGTTCCAGCCACGGGCGATCATGAACTGGATCTCGAACCAGAAGAACGAGCTCATCACTCCCGATCAGGCTCTCGAGAATGCCAGTAGCGGAAACGATCGAACGAATGCTGAGGTCTATGCCGAGTACCAGCGTCGCCTTCGTGCTGCGAACGCCCTGGACTTCGACGACCTCATCATGTGCACCGTCACCCTGCTGAGGCAGTTCCCGGACGTGCGTGAGCAGTATCGCCGCCGTTTCCGCCACGTCCTCGTCGATGAGTACCAGGACACCAACACTGCTCAGTATCAGTTCATCCGGGAGCTGTGCGGGGATGATCCGGTGTCATTGGCTGACGGAGCGCGCAGCGTCGATTCGCCCGAGCTCATGGTCGTGGGTGACTCGGATCAGTCGATTTACGCCTTCCGTGGCGCGACAATTCGTAACATCCTTGATTTCGAGAAGGATTTCCCCGGCGCTCGGACGATCCTGTTGGAACAGAATTACCGCTCCACGCAGACGATTCTCACCGCCGCGAACAATCTCATCAAGGTCAACCCGAACCGTCCGGCCAAGAATCTGTGGACCGATCAGGGTGACGGCGACAAGATCGTCGGATATGTCGCTGACACCGAACATGACGAAGCGGCTTGGGTGGCGCGACGCACCGACGAGCTCGTGGACGAGGGACGCACCAGTTACGGACAGGTCGCGGTGTTCTACCGCACCAACGCCCAGTCGCGAGCTTTTGAGGATGTCTTCATTCGCACCGGTCTGCCGTACCGGGTCGTCGGAGGCGTGAAGTTCTACGAGCGTAAGGAGGTTCGCGACGCGGTGAGTTACCTGCGCACCATCGCCAACCCCTCCGACGACGTCTCGCTGCGACGCATCCTCAACACCCCACGTCGCGGAATCGGCGCGCGGGCCGAGGCCGCCGTCGAGATGTTCGCCACTGCTCGACGGATCAGCTTCTGGGAGGCCCTCAGGCGGATCGACGAGATCAATGGACTGGCAACGAGATCGGTCAACCAGATCCGAGCCTTCGTCAGCTTGATGGAGGACCACGTCGCGATGGTCGAGCAGGGCAGGCGAGCTGATGAGATCACCAGCTCCATCCTCAAGGAATCCGGCTACATCGCCGAGCTCGAGAACTCCAAGGACCCCCAGGACGAGACGAGGCTGGAGAACCTCGTCGAGCTGGTCTCGGTGGCCCAGGAATTCGTGGCCAGGGTCCACGCCATCGACATCGATGCCGCAGCGGAAGGCGATGTCGAGGACCTCGAGTTGTCGGCCGACGACTCCCTGCCGGCCTTCCTGGAACAGATCGCCCTGGTCGCCGATTCGGACCAGTTGCCGACTGGTTCCGACGGGGTCGTCACCCTGATGACCCTGCACACCGCCAAGGGCTTGGAGTTCGACACCGTCTTCATCACTGGATTCGAGGACGGCGTCTTCCCCCACATGAGGTCCCTGGCAGACGCCACCGAACTGGCGGAGGAGAGACGGCTGGCCTATGTGGGCATCACCCGTGCTCGCAAACAGTTGTTCCTGTCCCGGGCGGCGGTACGGACGATGTGGGGGCAGGCCCAGTACAACCCGCCGAGCCGATTCGTCGACGAGATCCCCGAGCGCCTCATCGAGTGGGAGAGGCTCGGCCAGGTCTCGGTGGGATGGTCGACCTCCGCGAGTGGTCGCTCACATTCGGCACGCGGATCCTTGCATGACGGCTCCCCTGCCTTCGGGTCCGGACGGGGACCTGCGAATGCTCCCAGGAGCAAGTCCCTCTCGCTGTCCGTGGGGGACAAGGTGCTGCACTCTACCTTCGGACTCGGCACCGTCAAAGCCACTTCTGGTCAGGGTGAGAACGCCAAGGCTGACGTCGATTTCGGGTCGGCTGGTCTCAAGAGATTGGCGCTGAAATTCGCTCCGCTCGAGAAGCTGTGAGCACGGCCTCAGGGGTTTTCCCACGTCAGATCGCTCGACGTCGTGACACCGGGTGGGCACTGGACCGTCGGGGTTGTTAATCTGTTCTCGGTGGGCAAACGACCAACCGCGTCGACCTCATTGTGAACATTCTTGTGTTCGAGATGGCAGGTTGCCGTCAGCCCCGTTCCCGGCCCGGCAACGGCCGGTCGACTCGCAGAGTGGAGAGATTGTGGACCTGTACGAATACCAAGCCCGCGACCTGTTTGAGAAGCACGGTGTGCCTGTGCTTCGAGGCGTCGTCGCGGAGATTCCCGAGCAGGCGTCCGAGGCCGCAGTGAAGCTCGGCACCCCCGTCGTCGCCGTCAAGGCGCAGGTCAAGGTGGGTGGCCGTGGCAAGGCTGGCGGCGTGAAGATCGCCAAGTCCCCTCAGGAGGCGGCCGAGCACGCCAAGGCCATCCTGGGCATGGACATCAAGGGTCACACCGTTCACAAGGTGATGATCGCCGAGGGAGCTGACATTGCCGAGGAGTACTACTTCTCGATCCTGCTCGACCGTGGTGAGCGTCGCTACCTGGCGATGTGCTCTCGTGAGGGCGGCATGGACATCGAGACCCTCGCCAAGGAGCGGCCCGAGGCCCTGGCCAAGGTGCCGGTCGACCCGATCGACGGCATCGACGAGGCCAAGGCTCGTGAGATCCTCACCGAGGCTGGCTTCCCCGAGGGCGAGCAGGACGCCATCGTCCCGGCTGTCGTCAAGCTGTGGGAGACCTACCGGGACGAGGACGCCACCCTCGTCGAGGTCAACCCGATGATCAAGACCGGTGACGGACGCATCCTCGCCATCGACGGCAAGATGACCGTCGACAACAACGCTTCCTTCCGTCAGCCCGAGCATGCAGCCCTGGTGGACCGCGCCACCACCGACCCGTTGGAGCTGCGCGCCGGTGAGCTCGGCCTCAACTACGTCAAGCTCGACGGCAATGTCGGCGTCATCGGAAACGGCGCCGGCCTCGTTATGAGCACCCTGGACTGCGTCGCCTACGCCGGCGAGGAGTTCCCGGGATCCCCGAAGCCTGCCAACTTCCTCGACATCGGCGGTGGCGCCTCGGCCGAGATCATGGCCAACGGCCTTGACCTCATCATGGGCGACGAGCAGGTCCGTTCCGTCTTCGTCAACGTCTTCGGCGGCATCACCGCCTGCGACCAGGTGGCGCTGGGAATCAAGGGCGCTCTCGAGAAGCTGGGCGAGAAGGCCTCCAAGCCGCTCGTCGTCCGTCTTGACGGCAACAACGTGGCCGAGGGCCGCAAGATTCTCGAGGAATTCAACCACCCGCTCGTGACCATGGTCCCGACCATGGACGAGGCCGCCAGCAAGGCCGCCGAGCTCGCATCCAAGGAGGCCTGAGACATGGCGATCATTCTCGACCAGAACTCCAAGATCATCGTCCAGGGCATGACCGGCTCGGAGGGCATGAAGCACACCCAGCGCATGCTCGACTCCGGCACCGCCGTCGTCGGTGGCGTCAACCCGCGCAAGGCGGGCACCACCGTGTCCTTCAACGGTGGCATCACCGTCCCGGTCTACGGCAGCGTCAAGGAGGCCGTCGAGGCCACCGGCGCCAACGTGTCCGTGATCTTCGTCCCGGCCAAGTTCACCAAGTCGGCCGTCATGGAGGCCATCGAGGCCGAGGTCCCGCTGGTTGTCTGCATCACCGAGGGTGTCGCCGTCAAGGACACCGCGGAGTTCTTCACCGCCGCCCAGCGTTCCGGCAAGACCCGCATCATCGGCCCGAACTGCCCGGGCATCATCAGCCCCGGGAAGTCCAACGCCGGCATCATTCCCGCCGACATCTCCGGTCCGGGACGCGTGGGCCTGGTCTCCAAGTCCGGCACCCTGACCTACCAGCTCATGTACGAGGTGCGTGACCTGGGCATCTCGACGGCCATCGGCATCGGCGGCGACCCGATCATCGGGACCACCCACATCGATGCCCTGCAGGCCTTCGAGGACGACCCGGAGACCGACATCATCGTCATGATCGGTGAGATCGGTGGCGACGCAGAGGAGCGCGCAGCTAAGTACATCTCTGAGCATGTCACGAAGCCGGTTGTGGCTTACGTGGCTGGCTTCACCGCTCCTGAAGGAAAGACGATGGGTCACGCCGGCGCCATCGTGTCCGGTTCCTCGGGCACCGCGGCTGCCAAGAAGGAGGCTCTCGAGGCTGTTGGCGTTCGCGTCGGCAAGACCCCGACCGAGACCGCCAAGCTGGCTCACGAGGCGATGGACTCACTCAAGAAGTGACGCCCTGATCCTGTGTTCGCACGGAACCCGGCCCCCTTGTGGAGCCGGGTTCCGTGCGTTGCGTCGTGCTCCCAGGTGTGGTGACTCAGAATCGTCGCCGGTGGAAGGTAGGGTTCCAGATGATCTTCTTCCCCGAACCGAACAGGACTCCCACATGGGCACATCTGGCTCGACATCGACCTCGGCGAGGTTCGTCGTTGAGTCCTCCGAGGCCGACGAGCCTCGTGAGCCTCGCGTCCCGTGGCCATGGCCGGTCGTCGTCCTGGCGGCCGCAGCAGCGGCCATCCTGGCCCAATGGCTCGCCCTGGCCGGGATCATCGTCCCGGAGTGGTTGTCCAGTAACGGTCGGTCCTTCCCGAGCATGCTCGTTGCGGCGTCGAGCCTCTGGCTGAGTGGCCACGGTGTGCCCATCGACATCATCGGGATCCACGTCGGCCTCATCCCGCTGGGGCTCACCTGCGTCAGCCTGCTGCTCGGTGAGGAAGCCTGCCGCTATGGCACCCGCGTCCTGTGGCATCGCCACGACGGACACCCGCCACGTCGACATGTCGGTGAGGCGATTGCCCTCCACACCACCATCGAGCTTCTCGCGGCAATCATCATGACGGCTGCCGCCGGAACGTCCCACTGGGTGACGGCCATGGTTGGTGCCCTTCTCATTGGACTGTGCTCAGGTCTCGTCGGGGCTAGTCGCGGTGCACGCGTCAACCCGTTTGGCGGCTTGCCCCGCTGGGCTCGTGGACTGCCGAAAGCTGTTGGGTCGACCGTTGCCATCTGCCTGGCAGGCGGATCAGCCGCACTAGCCGTCGCCCTGCTCGTGCACGCGAGCAACGTGGTCCACCTGCACCAACAGATCGGGGCCACCGGATGGGGGGGAGTCTGCCTCATCCTGCTGCAACTGGCCTGGCTGCCCACCATGGCACTGTGGGGAACCGCATGGACGGTCGGCCCGGGGTTTGCCCTTGGAACTGAGACCTTCGTCTCCCCGCTCGGAACACACCTCGGGATCGTCCCGGCGTTGCCAGTGCTTGGGGCCTTGCCCTCCAACGGTCCGTTGAGCCCGGCTGCCTGTGCCTGGTTTGCCGTCCCGGTGACTGCCGGAATCGTCGGTGGCATTCTTGTCATGAAGTCCCTGCCGGAGGCCGGGTTCGAGATCGGAGCGGGTATCGGTGCTCTTTCTGGTCTGCTGTCCGGGCTCGTGTTGGCCATCCTGGGCCTGCTGAGTCGTGGCAGCCTGGGCGACGGACGCCTCAGTGAGGTCGGCACGATCATGCCGGCCATGGCTGGATGCGCGGTCGGCATCCTCACCCTGGTGACGATGCTGTGCGGGTTCGCCGTCGGTATGACTCGCCAGCTGCAATCCGAGGAGTCGCGTCAGGGGCGTGCAGAGCGTCGCGAGGCACACAAGGAAGCCCACGCAGCCAAGTCCGAGGAGCGGGCCCGGAGCCGGGCTGCCAGGAAACAGGCTAAGGCCGAGAAGAAAGCTGCTGCGGAAGCGGCTGACGCGGAGGAGACCCGCGCCGTTCAGGCCGAGGACCTAGATGCTGGTGAGGGTGCGACCTCGGTCGAGAATGAGTCGTCGTGGAAGGACACCGGGTCGAGGAGGATCACCCGTCCCACGGCTGCGTCCAAGGACATCAAGGCGGTCGAGGAAGAGATCATCGGCCACGGCATCTACGACTCCATTCAGAACGATCACGGGAACCCCGACAACGGGGACACCACCCACCATTCCTGAGCCGGGCGAGATCGCCTTCAGGGGTGACGTCGTGCCCCCTGCCGGCGTGAACTCCTGGGGTGACGTCACACGCCGTGGCAAATGGGTGCATACTTGTCCGCAAGCACACGTGCTCCGGGGTCGGTGAAAGTCCGAACCGGCGGTGACAGTCCGCGACCCGAGCCGTCCTCGTGACGGTGAGGTTGAACCGGTGGAATTCCGGTACCGACGGTTAAAGTCCGGATGGGAGGCAGCACGGCAGGTGGCTGGCGTCGTCAGCCCCGTGTGTCGTCCTTGCGCACCCCGGAGTCGCAACGGCCCGGGAGGACAGATGGACCAGCGGTGGGGCGACGCCATGACGCTCGCCCTGAACTTGGCAGCGAACTCGCCATGCCCTGACCCGAATCCGCGTGTCGGCTGCGTCATCGTCGCCGATGGTCAGGTTGTCGGGCAGGGATGGCATCACGGGGCGGGAACCTCACACGCCGAGGTGGAGGCACTGCATCAGGCTGGCGACGCTGCCCGGGGAGCAACTGCCGTCGTCACCCTGGAACCGTGCAATCACACCGGACGCACCGGTCCATGCAGCCATGCCCTGCGCGAGGCCGGGGTTTCCCGCGTCGTCATCGCTCAGTCCGACCCCAACCCGGTGGCAGTTGGGGGAGAACAGTTCCTGCGCACCAACGGGGTCGAAGTCATCACGGGTGTTCTTTCCGAGGCTGCCATGGCTCTCAACGCCGACTGGACGTTCAGCCAGACCCACCGACGCCCCCGGGTGTGCTGGAAGTACGCCGCCACCCTCGACGGACGCAGCGCCGCTCCCGACGGCACAAGTCAGTGGATCACCGGGGAAGAGGCGCGTCACCAAGTGCAGATCGGCCGCTCCCGGTGCGGGGCGATCGTCGTCGGTACCGGAACAGCTCTGGCTGACGATCCTCGACTGACGGTCCGGCTGTCCGAAGCCACCTGTCAGCCGCTGCGCGTCGTGGTGGGGATGAGGGACCTGCCTGCCGGTTGCCATCTCCACGACGATTCCGCCGAGACCTTGCAGATTCTCAGCCACGACCCCGTCGAGGTGCTTGACGTGTTGTGGCATCGCGGCATCCACCGGGTCTGGCTCGAGGGCGGTCCACGCCTGGCCGGAGCATTCCTGGCCGCCGACCTCGTTGACGAGGTCATCGCCCACATCGCACCGACGGTGTTGGGAGACGGTCGGGCAGCCGTCATCGATCCCACCGTCACCACCTTGGCCTTGGCCCACCACTTCGTCGTCGACGACGTGTGCCGGCTGGGTCCTGACATCCAAATCCGCGCACACCACGAGTGAGGAGACCCATGTTCACCGGAATCATCGAGGAGATTGGCGAGGTCGTCGCCATCGACAAGGGACAGGAGTCGGCTCGGCTGTCCATCCGCGGACCCGTGGTCTGTTCCGACGCCCGGCTCGGTGCGTCCATCGCCGTCAACGGCACCTGCCTGACGGTCACCGACCTTGACGAGGTGACCTTCGGCTGTGACGTCATGGCCGAGACCCTCAACCGCACTGCCCTGGGGTGGTTGGCCCCGGGGAGCAGGGTCAATCTGGAGCGCCCGGTGGCCGTGGCGGGACGCCTCGGTGGACACATCGTCCAGGGGCATGTCGATGGGGTCACCGAACTCGTCTCCCGTACTCCCGGCGACCACTGGGAGGTCTTCCGATTCAGCCTTCCCACCACGCTGGCCAGGTACGTCGTCGAGAAGGGGTCGATCGCGATCAACGGCACATCCCTGACGGTCTGCGAGGTCAGTTCCGAGTGGTTCGAGGTGAGCCTCATCCCGACCACCCTCACCGGCACGGTCCTCGGTGGTCTCGAACCTGGCGAACCCGTGAACATCGAGGTCGACGTCATCGCGAAATACCTGGAATCCCTCGTGAACAAGGAGAAGTCATGCTGAACACCATCGAGGAGGCGCTGGCCGAGCTGCGCGTCGGACGTCCGGTGCTGGTTGCCGACGACGCCGACCGGGAGAACGAGGGAGACGCCATCCTCGCCGCTGAGCTGGCTGATCCACGCTGGGTCGGATGGATGGTCCGCCACACTTCCGGGTACCTGTGCGCACCCATGACCGACGAGCACGCTGACCAACTCGGTCTGCCCCTCATGTGGCCCGCCAACCAGGACCCGCTGCGAACCCGCTACACCGTCGCCGTCGACGCGGCATCCGGGATAACGACCGGTATCGATGCCGCCCAGCGTGCCCGCACCGCTCGAGTTCTCGCAAGCGCCACCTCGACCTCCGCTGACCTCGTCCGTCCCGGCCACGTCCTGCCGCTACGGGCCCGCGCCGGGGGAGTGCTGGAGAGGCGCGGTCACACCGAGGCCGCCGTCGACCTCGCCCGGCTGGCCGGCTTGGAACCCGTCGGTCTCATTGGTGAACTCGTGGGGGATGACGGTATGTGTCTGCGTACCGACTCCATAGCCGAGCTGGCCCGCACCGAGGATCTGGCCTTCGTCACCATCGATCAACTGGCGCAGTGGCGGCTCTCCCATGATCCGGCTGACACCACTGCGGCACCTCGCGTGACGGCCCTTGCCAGCGCGGAATTGCCGACCCGGCACGGCCAATTCACGATGACCGGTTACCGGGACAACCTCACCGGGGCCGAACACGTCCTGCTCATGTCTGACAAGGGGATCTACGCCGACGACGGTGGCCCAGCCTGGGTGAGGGTGCACTCGGAATGCCTCACCGGCGACGCCCTGGGATCCCTGCGCTGCGATTGCGGGGACCAGCTGGCGGCTGCCCAGGCTCACGTCAACGAGCACGGCGGGGCCATCATCCTGCTTCGTGGCCACGAGGGACGGGCGACTGGTCTGCTCAACAAGATTGCGGCCTACCGGGCTCAGGATGGTGGGCTCGACACCGTCGACGCCCAGACTCATCTCGGTCTACCCATCGACGCACGTGAGTACGGCGCGGCGGTGGCGATCCTGGCTGATGCCGGTGTTTCTGCCGTCCGCCTGCTCACGAACAACCCTGCCAAGGTGGATGCTCTGCGTGAAGGAGGACTTGAGGTGACGATGTCGCCTCTCGAGATTCCGGCCCGTCCCGAGGACGAGCGGTACCTGCGTACGAAACGCGATCGGATGGGACATCTGCTGGCACTCGACCACGACATGCCCGAGATCACCACGCCCGACCTGAACCATCCTGAACCCGCCCGGAGCACCCAAGGAGAATGATCATGAGCTCTCGTACCAATGTGGGACCTGCTGCCCCTGACCTCAGCAACCTCGACGGCAGTGGCCTTCAGGTCGCCGTCGTCGCATCGCAATGGCATGACAAGGTCATGAATGGCCTGCTTGCCGGTGCCCTGCGTGGCCTGGCCGACGCAGGGGTGGACGATCCCGTCGTCGTCAGAGTGCCGGGATCCTTCGAACTCCCGGTGGCCTGTGCCGCCCTCGCCGACCACTTCGACGCCCTCGTTGCCCTCGGCGTGGTCATTCGGGGAGGAACCCCGCACTTCGACTACGTCTGCGACGCCGCCACGCGGGGCATCACGGATGTCGCCGTACGCACCAGGACCCCCATCGGATTTGGCGTCCTGACCTGCGATGACGATGCCCAGGCTCTCGACCGCGCGGGGCTGGAAGGATCCCACGAGGACAAGGGACATGAGGCCGCTCAAGCCGCAGTCGCCACCTTCACGGCCCTGTCCGCCGTCACAGCCTCGCGCCCCACACAGGCCTTGAGGGCTTAGGGTGGGGGCGTGACCGTTCGTGTTGTCGTGCTCGTCTCGGGCACCGGAACCCTGTTGCAATCCCTCATCGACAACCTGCCCGAAGAGGTGACCATCGTCGCCGTCGGCTCCGACCAGCCTGGCGCCGTCGCCCTGCAACGAGCCGAGAAGGCCGGCATCCCCACCTTTGCCGAACCCCTCCCCAGGGCCGACGCCGACCAGCGGGTCACCATGAGGGAGGCCTGGGACGCGCGACTGACCGACGACGTCTCCCGGTTCGATCCTGACCTGGTCGTCTGTGCTGGCTTCATGAAGCTGCTCGGGACGACCTTCCTGGATCGTTTCGGGGGACGCACCATCAATTCCCATCCGGCCTTGCTGCCGTCCTTCCCCGGGATCCACGGTCCCCGCGATGCTCTGGACTACGGAGTCAAGATCACCGGTGCCACCGTCTTCGTAGTCGACGCCGGGGTCGACACCGGTCGGATCCTTGCCCAGCGGGCCGTGCCCGTCCGGGCCGACGACACCGTCGAGTCCCTCCATGAACGTATCAAGGTGGAGGAACGAGAGATGCTCGTCGAAGTCGTCACAGAACTTGCCGGGGCTCGCCCCGGTACGCAAGAACTCGGCACCGAACCGTCCCGGAAGGATCCACAGTGAGTGAACGTCAACCCATCCGTCGAGCCCTCGTCTCCGTCTATGACAAGTCTGGCCTTGGCCAGTTGGCCAAGGCCCTCATCGACGCCAAGGTCGAGGTCGTCTCGACCGGCTCGACCGCCAAGGAGCTGGCCTCCCACGGGGTGACGGTGACCGAGGTCAGTGAGGTCACCGGATTCCCGGAGTGCCTCGACGGTCGCGTCAAGACCCTCCACCCGAAGATTCACGCCGGCATCCTTGCTGATCGCCGACTGGAGTCCCATCGTGATCAGCTGGCCGAGCTCGACGTCAAACCTTTCGACCTCGTGGTGTGCAACCTCTACCCCTTCTCCGAGACCGTGGCGCGCGGGGGAGATTTCGACGAGTGCATCGAGAAGATCGACATCGGTGGCCCGTCGATGGTCCGCGCGGCCGCCAAGAATCACGCGAGCGTTGCCGTCGTCACCAACCCTGACCAGTACGAGGACCTCGCCCGAGCCCTGTCCGAGGGCGGCTACACCGGCGAGGAGCGTCGCGTCCTGGCAGCCCGAGCATTCGCCCACACCGCTGCCTACGACGTCGCGGTGGCCACCTGGTTCGCCACTCGCAACGGGGTCTCCGGCGAGGGAGTGCCGGCCTTCGTCGGCATGACTGGTGAGCTTATCCATCCGCTGCGCTACGGCGAGAACTCCCACCAAGCTGCTGCGGTCTACCAGAGCCCCGGCGAGCCCGGTCTGGCCGGAGCTCGGCAGCTGCATGGCAAGGCCATGAGCTACAACAACTACGTTGACACCAACTCGGCCCGTCGCGCTGCCTTCGACTTCGAGGAGCCGTGCGTCGCCGTCATCAAGCACTCCAATCCGTGCGGCATCGCCACCGGTTCGGACATTGCCGAGGCCCATCGCAAGGCCCACGCCTGTGACTCGCTGAGCGCCTTCGGCGGCGTCATCGCCACCAACCGCCCAGTCAGTGTCGCGATGGCCGAGCAGGTCGCCGAGATCTTCACCGAGGTTGTCGTCGCTCCCGGATACGAGGACGGGGCCGTGGAGATCCTGTCCCGCAAGAAGAACATCCGCCTGCTGGAGGCACCCGCGCCCGAGGTGGCCGGCTGGGAGCTGCGCCAGATCGACGGTGGGCTGCTGGCCATGGAGGCGGATGTCTTCCAGGCCGAGGGTGACGACCCGAGCCAGTGGACCCTCGCGGCTGGTGAGGCCGTCGACGATGCCACCCTGGCCGATCTGCTCTTCGCGTGGAAGGCCTGCCGCTCGGTGAAGTCCAACGCCATCCTCCTGGCCCATGGCGGAGCCTCGGTCGGCGTCGGCATGGGTCAGGTCAACCGCGTCGACTCATGCCGTCTGGCCGTGGAGCGGGCCGGTGATCGCGCCGCCGGATCGGTGGCCGCATCCGACGCCTTCTTCCCCTTTGCCGACGGTCCTCAGGTCCTCATCGATGCCAATGCCAAGGCCATCGTCGAGCCGGGCGGATCGATTCGTGACGACGAGACCATCGAGGCCTGCCGTAAGGCTGGCGTCGCTCTCTACCTCACTGGAACGAGGCACTTCTTCCACTGATCCCGGCTCCTCGAGCTGACCCTTACACCGAGACAGACATCTCGGTGTAAGGGTCAGCTCGAGGACCAACGACACGTGAAGGGGCCCGGACCATGATGGTCCGGGCCCCGCGTGGTTCTTCGGGAAGGTCAGTCGAGCTCAGCGATGTAATCCCACAGGGCGACGACGCGCTTGCCGTCAGGTGCCCAGCGAACCATGCCCTCGCCCGAGGAGGCAATGGTGTGGATCTTGAAGGTCACCTTCTGTCCCTTGTCGATCTTGGTGGGAATCGTCGATCCCTTGACCGGCTGTGCCCAGTGGTACTCACCGGCTTCGTCCTGGACGTTGAACTGCTTGACCGACAGCGGAACCGTCCCGATCGCCTCGGAGACCGTCACCGTCCACGTGAGGTCTGCTTCCTCCGCGCCAACCTTCGTTCCAGGCGGGGCAGTGGGACCGTTGACGTTCATGACCACCGAGTTGCCACGGTCAAGGTTCACCTTGACCTCGACTCCCTGATAGGAGAGGGCCGGCTTCTGGACGGTTCCGACGACGGTTCCCGGGACGCTCTGCGAGGGCAACCAGGAAGGCATGGACTGGGTAGCCAGCTGCTCGGCGGGGCTGCCAGCCTCGGCCGAGGTCGACGGCGCGGGCGAAGGAGCGTCGTGACCAGACGCCGAGCATCCCGAGATCAAGACGACACCTGAGCACAGACCGACGACGACAGCCCTGCGAAGGTCCGTGGCGATTGCGTGACGATTACTCATTCCCGACCTCTCAGCGTCGTTTGCGGCGGATGGCCCAGGCGGAGACGGCGGCACCGACAACGACCAGACCGGCAATTGCGGACTCCGTGGCAGCCGGGTCGGAAACCTCGCCATTACCGGTGCGCGGCAGGCTGGGGCGCGAACCGTTGCCGTCGTCACCAGGAGCAGCGCCGGGGGCAGTGCTCCTGGTGGCGGTGGCAGTCGGGACAGTGGACGGGGTCGTGGATGCACTGGCCGAGGCGGACGGGTTCGGCTCAGTCGGCAGGTTGTTGAAGACGTCCTTGCCGAAGGTCCCCAGACCAGCCTGAGCAGCGAAACCGAGGTGGCCGTCTCCATCGAGACCGGTGGAGACAGTGCCAGCCTCGAGCTCGCGGGTGTCATTGCCCTTGGAGACCTCGAAGAGATCCTCCATGGTGCGCAGCCATGAGAAGTGGTTGTAGTAGGTGTTCGAGACGGTTCCCGGCTTGATGTACGGGGAGATGAGCACTGAACCGGTGGCGCCGCCGCCAGGGGTGGCGTCCTGGGCGTTGAAGGTGGCCAGCGGGGACTCGTCGTCAGCCAGATGGCCGGGGACACCAGTTGCCGACAAGGTCACCGAGGTGACGTCGGTGGTGGTCTTCAGAGGCTTGTCGTTGGCATCGACGATGACGAAGGAGGAGTTCGTCACACCATCCTTGGGATCGGCGACCATGTTCGGGCCCTGGTTGGCGACCTTGCCGACGTGGGCACCGTCGGGGATGCCCTCGCCGGTGACCTTGCGACCCAGATCGGTGACGGTGACCTTGCCGGTCAGCTTGGAGGTGCCAGCAGTGTTGCTGACGTCAATCGTCTTGGCCTTGGAGTAGCCCCAGCCGGCACCGGTGTTCTTGGCACCGTGCACGCAGTTGGACTTGTCGGCGTTCACCAGATCGGTGTCCTGCTCACAGGACGGCGGGCGGGTGATGTAACCGTTGTCACCCGGTCCCGGGAACAACTGGTTGCCGTGCTCGTCGGTCTCGAGGGTCGAGTTCGGGCCGGTCGGCTCCCAGTCGACGTTCTCACCGTTGATGTTCTGTCCGGCGAGGTCGGCCTTGACGTAGTTCTTCGACATCTTGGACGGCTTCGGGAAGGTGTTGGCATCGTACTTCTTGTACCCCTCCGCGAGATCCTTGATGGTCTGCGGGGAGTAGTTGTACAGCTCCTCCTTGCGAGCGGCCTTCGCGACGTCGGTGTCATCGGTGGCGTTGTTGAACGACATGTTCGTGAAGGGTGGGTTGGCCTCGTCGAAGGTGACGTCGATGAGTCCACCGTCCTTGAAGGCATCCGACTTCTCGATGAGCGGAATGTAGTAGCGCAGCCACAGATCAGCGGCGTAGAGGCCACCGGTGTGGTTCTTCGGCGGGGTGCTCAGCGGCTTGGAGTAGTCCGGCTTGCCGTCGGCGTCGAAGAGACCGGAAAGGTTGTTGCCCTTACAGGTGGCGTCGTGGGCGTCCGAGCAGTTGTTCGGGGTGATCCAGCTGAAGGCCGGCACCTCGTCCGCGGGCTTGGCCAGATCGGCGAGAAGTCCGTTGGACGGGTCGTCGGCGTTGGCAATGTGCTTGGAGTCCGACGGAATGCCACCGTCGGCCGGCCTGGTCAAGGAGTCCTTGCCAGTGCCGTCATTGCCAATGATGGAGTGGAACCACGGGAAGGGGAAGTGTTTGGCGACGTATTGGTCGTCAGGCTGAGCGCCGGTGAAGGAGGTGATGCCCTTGGCCTTGTCCTCCTCGGTCGGCTTCATGGCCTTGGGGTTCTTGTCCGGGGTGTTCTCCAGGGTGCCGGGGGAGCCAGCCAGGCCGTCCTCGCGTCCGGAGTGGTTGCGCAGGTCCTGGGCGTATCCCTTCCACGTGACGCCGGCGGCATCGAACTGGTTGAAGAGGGTGGGGACGTCCTTGGGGTAGGTGCAACCGTTCTTGCCGTCGGCTGCGTTCGGACCGGCCAACGAGAGAACCTGACCGTAGTTGTCGTCGCGCCCGAACTCCTTGCCGGTGTGACGGTCGATGATCGACGCGTTCGAGCCGAAACTGGTGTTGGCGACGTCGCAGTCGGACTGGAGGTCCATCTCGGCGGACTGTCCGGAGACCATCGAGGTGTAGTTGTCCTGCGAGTAGTGGCCGGTGCCGAAGTAGTGGGGGAGCAGAGCGCCCTGCTTCGGCAGCTCCTTCCACAGGTAGGAGTTCTGGTTGAGCCCGGAGAAGGTGGCGTCGTAGGACTTGTTCTCCAGGATGATGAGCCAGACGTGCTTGATCTTGCCGCTGGCAACGTTCGTCGAGGTGATGGTGGTGTGTTTCTTGGCGCTGCTGGATGCGCCAGGTGTGGGCTTGTTGTCGGGCTGGGCATGGCTTGCGATCGGCGCGACGAACCCGAAGGCAGCCATGCCGGCAGCAACTGAGGCGCTCACCAATCGGGTGAGGCGAGAATGCGATGTGTGCATGGCACCGGTCTACCTGCAGGAGTCGGAGGATGAGAGAGTAGCCGGTGAACAGCGAGGGAAGTGCTGGTGAATGTGTGGTGATGACATGCCGGTGACGACGTGGGTGGCACTGGGGCGTCAAGCCTCTGCCGTGGCCGCCAGATGGCTTCGTGACGGTTACTGTCTCGGTGGCGCACCGTTCCGCTGGATTCCTGCGGACACCCTCGTCGTGCCATGGTTCTGCTGTCAGACGATGGTCACTCCGTGGCAATTGGAGGGGTACCGGGTGCGACGGGTGGAGATCGGGGACGATTTCCTGGCCGACGCTGACTCCGTCGCCGCAACCATCGCGTCATGTCGACAACGACGTGAACACCCGGTGGTGCTGAGCTGCGAGACCTTTGGCATCCAGCCCGGTTCGGCCTTGACTGATGTCCTCGAAGAAACCCGACGGAACCGCATTCCCGTGGTCGTCGATCGCACCCACTCCTTCCTGGGGCCATCGTCGTCACCGGCTGACGTCGACGTCGTCAGCATCCGGAAGCTCCTGCCCCTGCCCGAGACGGCGTGGGTCAAAGCCGATCATGACCTGTCGGGTCTGGTGGGAGCACGCGATGAGGGGGATGAGCTTCTCACGGCCGCACGACGACAGTTCCTGGCCCGACGGGGACTGGTCACCTTTGAGGCGGCGGAGGACCTGGCTGACGAGCGCTGGGCCCCAGTACCACCCAATGACGACGCACGTCGAGAGTTCGAGGCGTGTGATCTGACTGGGTACGCCCGGCTCGTCGAAAGAACCAGGGACGACGTGGTGGCCGGGCTGTCCAGGACGGGGGCGATCCGCGTGGTCAATCCGGGAGCTTCATGTTCAGTCGTCCTTCAGCATCCGGATGCCGGGGAAATCGCTGACAGATTGCGAGGTGTCGGTGTCGTCGGCCCGTTGCACTGGGATCGCCCGCGTCACCTGGACGTCGAGTGGCCGGACGATCTCGTCAGCCTGCCGCCGGTCATGGACGTGAACACCATTGATCGGGTCATTGACGTTGTCACCGCGGTCGTCGATCGGTGAGGGACCGTGTCTCGTGGAAAGATGGTGGCCTGTTGAGGCCGTGACACAAGGAGGATCCATGACCGCTCAGAAACTCGACGGCAAGGCCACCGCCGCCGCCATCAAGTCCGAGCTTGCCGAAACTGTGGCAGTCCTACGCGACAAGGGAGTTGTCCCGGGGCTGGGAACGGTGCTCGTCGGGGACGATCCGGCGTCGCACCAATACGTTGCCGGCAAGCATCGTGACTGTGCCCAGGTGGGCATTGAGTCGATTCGGGTCGACCTACCGGGAGATGTCACGGCGGAGGATCTTGCTCAGGAGATTCGTGGGCTCAACGCCAATCCGCGCTGCACCGGGTACATCGTCCAGCTGCCGCTGCCTCGCCACATTGACACCAACTGGGCCCTAAACCTCATTGATCCCGACAAGGACGCCGACGGTCTGACCCCCGCCTCCCTGGGGCGTCTGGTGCTCAACGAACCGGCTCCGCTGCCGTGCACCCCACGTGGCATCGTCGAGCTGTTGACCCGGCACGGGATTGAGCTGCCGGGAGCCAACGTCTGCGTGGTCGGCCGTGGCACGACGGTCGGTCGCCCGCTGGGATTGCTGCTGACCCGTCGCAGCGAGAACTGCACCGTCACCTTGTGCCACACCGGTACCCGAAACCTTGTCGATCACACTCGTCAGGCCGACATCATCATCGGTGCGGCCGGATCCCCAGGGCTCATTGACGCGAGCATGATCCGCGAGGGAGCCGTGCTCGTTGACGTCGGTGTGTCGCGGTCGGCGGAGGGAAAGATCCAGGGTGACTTTGCTCCCGACGTGTGGGAGAAGGCTGCATGGGTGTCGCCGAACCCGGGTGGAGTTGGTCCGATGACCCGCGCCATGCTGCTGTCGAATGTCGTCGACAGGGCCGAACGGCTCGCTGCGGATCCTTCATGAGCCAACAGACGGCTGAGGCGCCCACCGGGGGAGCCACCCGACGCCTGCGACGCAGTGACCGCTGTGCCGCGTCGAAGGGGCACCTTGAATCGTGGTGGGCGCTGACTGTGTGCCTGCTCGGGGTCGCCGCGTCGGCGCTTGTCATGGGGACGGGACATTGGCGACGCGGGGCAATGGTCTTTGCGGCCTCGGTGCTGCTCGCGGGTGTGCTGCGTGCGGTGCTGCCCGAGGAACAGGCAGGTCTGCTGGCGGTGCGGGGCCGCTGGGCTGACGCGGTGTCGTTGCTCGTGCTGGGGTCGCTGATGGTGGTCGTCATCCTGACGAGGTGACGGCTGCGCGGGCGTTACGGTTGCCGGCGCCTGCGGTTGGCCTGTGCGCTGTGTCGGACGCCATTCTCCCGGCCCGCCTGATGGCAGCTGCGCCACTTCTGTCTCACCTGCGCCGGGAAATGGTGGCGCAGGTGAGACAGAAGTGGCGCAGGTAGCCGGAGCTCCGCTTAATGTGCGTCAAGGACGCTGAACTCAATGTGCGTCGAGCACGCAACGCCGCCGCCGGGCGAAACTGCGGGCCGACGTCAATCCCTCACCGGTCGGTCCGGCGATGGTGAAGGTCGCAAATCCCTCGCCGTTGATGCCGATGCCGGCGTAGGACGGCCCGTTCTTGACGAAGATCGTCGTCTGGATGCGTCGGGCCATGAGGTCGAGCCGCGACACGTCCTTGGAGTGCATGATCGCGGTGTGGCGGTTGCCGTGCTCCAGTTCCACGGCCAGGTCGATGGCGGCGAGATAATCGGTGGCGGGCACCACCGGGACGACCGGCATGAGCATCTCGACCTGGACGAAGGGGTCCAGCGGGTCGGTGATCATGGTGATGAGTCGGGTGTCCTGCTCGGGCTCGATGCCTGCTGCGCGCAGGATCTTCTGAGCATCCTGGCCCACCCACGTGGTGTTGGGCTTGGTGCCTGAGGGATCGAGCAGCAAGGACCGCAGCTTGACGAGATCCTCGCGATCGCTGATGATCTGGGCGCCATTGGCCTGCAGCGCGGCCATGAACTCTGGCAGCACCGAGGCGACGACGATCATCTCCTTCTCGGCAGTGCACGGCAGGTTGTTGTCGAAGCTGGCCCCCTGGACGATGTCAGCGGCGGCCTTGGCAATATTGGCGGTCTCGTCGACGACGACGGGCGGGTTGCCCGACCCGGCACCGATGGCCTTCTTGCCGCTCGAGAGCACCATATTGACGATCTGCGGCCCACCGGTCGCCACCAACATCGTGATGTCCGGGTGGCTGATGAGCTTCTTGGTGGTCTCCGGGGTCGGGTTCGCGATGAGGGTGATGAGGTTGGCGGGGGCGCCGGCTGCCATCATCGCGCGGTTGAGGACGTCGACCAGCCAGGCACTGAGATGACGGGCCCTCGGGTGGGGGCTGAAGACGACGGTGTTACCTGCCGAGAGCATGCCGATGGTGTTGCAGATGATGGTTTCGGTGGGGTTGGTCGTCGGAGTGATGGCGCCGATGACCCCGTAGGGGCTGTACTCGAGGGTGGTGAGTCCGTCATCACCCTGATGGGCCTCCATGACGAGGTCCTCCACACCAGGAGTGCGAGTCGCAGCGTAGCGGTTCTTGAGCACCTTGTGATGGGCGTTGCCCATCCTGGTCTCCTGGACGGCTGCGCTGGCCATGTACTCCAGGCGGTCCTGCTGGGTCGCGGCCTCACGGACGGCATCGACGAAGGCGCGGCGCTGGGCCAGGGAGCACTCCGAGAAGGCGACGAAGGCCCTGCGGGCGGCGCCCACTGCAGAATTGACATCGTTGAAGACTCCGGCGAGGTCCTCGACGCTGGGTTCAGTGACGGGACGTTCGGCTGTGATGGTCATGGCTGCTGGCTCCTTCGGGTGTGGAGTCCTGGGGAGATCCGCCTCCTTGCGGTGGACACCAGGACATCTGATGCCTCGACCATAAGAATGGCCAATCTCGTTCGTCCAGAGCTAAACCAAGAACGGGTCCGAGGTGCAGCGGAGGCAAACCTGTGTGTGCACTGATGTGCATTTCAAAGGAAGAATCAGTTGTGGCCTTTGCCACTGTTCTCCGAAGGCGGTAGAACCTCGTCAAATCCTGTTGTAACAGGATGACAAGCATCATTGCGAGCAGTCTCGGTGGTTTGAATCACTGCACGTTCGTGCAGGGGTGTGGTGCATCTCCCCAGACGGACGACAACCTGCTCATAATGCCGAAAAATGGCGTCACAACGCGCAGAACGGGCCCGGAACCGAAGTTCCCGGGCCCGTTCGTCAGTGATCAGTCGATCAGATGAGGCCGAGCTCCTTGACGGCGTCGCGCTCGTCGGAGAGCTCCTTGACGGAGGCGTCGATCTTGGCGCGCGAGAAGTCGTCGATCTCGAGGCCCTGGACGATCTCGACCTTGCCGTCCTTGACGGTCACGGGGAAGGAGGAGATGAGGCCCTCGGGCACTCCGTAGGAGCCGTCGGACGGAATGGCCATGGAGACCCAGTCACCCTCGGGGGTGGAGCCCATCCAGTCGCGCATGCACTCGACGGTGGCGTTGGCAGCTGAAGCAGCCGAGGAGGCGCCACGTGCGTCGATGATGGCAGCGCCGCGCTTGGCGACGGTCGGGATGAACTCGTTCTCGATCCAGGCCTCGTCCACCAGCTCGGTGGCCTTCTGGCCGGCGACCTCGGCGTGGAAGACGTCGGGGTACTGGGTGGAGGAGTGGTTGCCCCAAATGGTCATGTGACGCACGTCGTTGACGGTCTTGCCGGTCTTACGGGCCAGCTGCGTCTTGGCGCGGTTGTGATCCAGACGGGTCAGGGCGGCGAAGTGATCGTTCGGGATATCGGCCGCGTTGGTGGCGGCGATGAGGGCGTTGGTGTTGGCCGGGTTGCCGGTGACCAGGACGCGGACGTCGTCGGCGGCGACCTCGTTCAGAGCCTTGCCCTGAGCGGTGAAGATGGCACCGTTCTTGGTGAGCAGATCGGAACGCTCCATACCGGCCTTACGGGGCATGGCGCCGACGAGGAAGGCGGCGTTGACTCCGTCGAACACCTTCTTCGGGTCGTCGCCGATCTCGATGTTCACGAGGTTGCCGAAGGCGCAGTCGTCAAGCTCCATGACGACGCCCTCGAGGGCCTTGAGGGCCGGGGTGATCTCGAGAAGACGAAGCTCGATGGGGGTGTCCCCGAGCAGCGAACCGGAGGCGATGCGGAACAGCAGGCTGTAGCAAATCTGGCCGGCAGCACCGGTGACGGCAATCTTGACTGGGGTTTGGGTCATGGCTCTCTCCTTGAAAGTCCTCGATGACGCGTGGATACCTCCGAGCGTACTCGCGGCTCGGGCGCGAGGTGGGGCGGGGCAGTCATTCTCGCCATGAACGATGGGCGCCGGTGAGAATTCTCCCGTCGCGCACCCGGTAGCTGGACGGACCCCTCAGCTGAGGATGACGGTGCGCATACCGTCCAGGAAGGTGCGATGTTCGGCGAAGAGGCGCACGGCCTCGTTGAGGGTCGCCGACTCGGTGTCCTGTCCGACGGCCGTCAGTTGGACGACGGTCTGGGAATGATCGACTCGCTGGACCCGCTGCTCGATGATGGGCCCCTCGTCGAGGTCGACGGTGACGAAATGGGCTGTGGCACCGATGAGTTTGACCCCGCGGGAATGGGCCTGGCGGTAGGGGCTGGCCCCCTTGAAGCCGGGCAGGAACGAGTGGTGGATGTTGATGCATCGGCCCGACAGTTGCTCGCAGAGCTCGGGCGAGAGGATTTGCATGTAGCGGGCCAGGACCACCAACTCGACGTCGAGATCGTCGACGGTGCGCAGTACCTCCTCCTCGAAGGCTGTTTTGGACTCCTTGTCGATCTTCTGCCACCGGAACGGCACCTTGTGGAACTCCGCCAGGTTCGTGAGATCAGGATGGTTGGCCATCACCTGCACGACGTCGATGGGCAGCCGGCCGGTATCTCGGTTGAACAACAGGTGCGACAGACAGTGGGGTGCCTTGGACGCGAGGATGAGGGTGCGGACCGGACGTCCCAGTTCGTCGATGTGGAATGTCGCGTGGTAGCGCTGAGCCAGTTCTGCCACAGCGGATTCCAGGTCAGCTCGGCTGCTCACCGACTCGACCTGCAACCGGATGAAGAAGTTTCCGGTGTCGGCGCTGGTGAATTGCTGACATTCGGTGAGGTTTCCGCCAACCTGAGCGCATGCCCCGGTGACGGCATGGACGAGTCCTGGCTGATCGGGGCTGGTCCAGGTGACGACGAGCTCGTGGGGTTCCGACATGACCGGTACGGTAGTCGGTCCAACCTCAAGGCGAGGGTAGTTTCGAGGAGCGGATTGAGGGGACGACTGCGGCTTTCGGGGTGTTCCGCAATGTTCCATCGCTGCTCGGGCTGTTTTGTCCATTTCCTCCACTATTGTGAAGAACAGTGCCGCACCAGGCCTTCGACGGCCGCATCGCGGCGTTTCCTCGACCACAGGAGTTCGTGCATGCCCACCATCGTCTGGACCAAGATCGACGAGGCCCCCGCCCTCGCGTCGTATTCCCTGCTGCCCATCGTGGAGGGATTCCTCGACGAATCGGGTATCGACATCACGACCTCGGACATCTCCCTGGCCGGGCGAATCCTGGCTCAGTTCCCGGATCGTCTGGCCGAGGGCCAGAAGGTGGCCGACCATCTGGCCGAGCTCGGCGAGCTCACTGGCTCCCCGGACGCCAACATCATCAAGCTGCCGAACATCTCCGCCTCCGTCCCACAGCTCAAGGCCGCGATCGCTGAGCTGCAGTCCCAGGGATACGACCTGCCGAATTTCCCGGACAAGCCCTCCACCGACGAGGAGAGGGAGACAGCAGCCCGCTACGCCGCCGTGCTCGGCTCGGCCGTCAACCCGGTGCTGCGTCAGGGCAACTCTGACCGTCGCGCCCCCGCCGCCGTCAAGGCATATGCCAAGGCCCATCCGCACCGCATGGGCAAGTGGTCCGATCAGGTCAAGGCTCGCGTCGCCCACATGGACCATGGGGACTTCTTCGACCATGAGGAGTCCTTCGTCTCCAAGGGCCAGGACCTCGACATCGTTCTCGTCGGGGCCGACGGCTCCGAGACCACCCTCGCCAGTGGCATCAAGACCCTCGAGGGAGAGGTCGTCGACGCCACCTACATGTCGGTCGATGCCCTCGATGAGTTCTATGCCTCCTCCTTGGCCCTGGCCAAGGAGGAGGACCTGCTGTGGTCGGTCCACCTCAAGGCGACGATGATGAAGGTCTCCGACCCGGTCCTCTTCGGACACGCGGTGCGTACCTTCCTGGTCAACGTCTTCGACAGGTACGGCGATGACCTCGACTCCGTCGGGGTCGACCCGGATCTCGGCCTGGGCGATCTCTACGCCCGTCTGGAGAAGCTCCCGGCCGACCGCGCTACCGAGGTCAGGGCTGCCATTGATTCCGCCTTCCAGGCCCGTCCGGCCCTGGCCATGGTCGATTCCGACCACGGCATCACCAACCTGCACGCCGGCAACCTCGTCATCATCGACGCCTCGATGCCGGTCGTCGTCCGCGACTCCGGCTGCATGTGGAATGCCGAGGGTGAGCGTCAGGAGACCCTCGCCTGCATCCCCGACCGCAGCTACGCGACGATGTACGCCGCGATCATGGACGACTGCCGTCAGAACGGCGCCCTCGACCCCGCCACCATGGGCGATGTCCCGAACGTCGGCCTGATGGCCCAGAAGGCCGAGGAGTACGGCTCCCACCCGACCACCTTCACGGTCGTCCACGACGGCCGCGTCGAGGTGCGGTCCGGAGACGAGGTGCTGACGAGCCAGCAGGTCGAGACGGGCGACATCTGGCGCATGAGCCGGGTGCGCGACATCCCGGTGCGCGACTGGGTGCGTCTGGCCGTCGAGCGAGCCCGCATCACCAACACCCCAGCCGTCTTCTGGCTCGACGAGAATCGTGCCCACGATGCCCGGGTCATCGAGAAGGTCAAGGCATACCTGCCCGAGCACGATACCGAGGGTCTGGACATTCGAATCCTTGCCCCGGCCGAGGCGATGAAGTTCACCCTGGAACGCATCCGTCGCGGAGAGGACACCATCTCGGTCACCGGCAACGTGCTGCGTGACTACCTCACGGACCTCTTCCCGATCCTTGAGATCGGCACCAGCGCCAAGATGCTCTCGGTCGTCCCGCTGCTGGCCGGTGGCGGCCTGTTCGAGACCGGTGCTGGCGGTTCGGCTCCCAAGCACGTCGCCCAGTTCGTCGCTGAGGACTACCTGCGCTGGGATTCCCTGGGCGAGTTCTGTGCCCTGGGCGCCTGCCTCGAACACATCGACCAGACCACCGATGGCACCAAGGCCGGAGTTCTCGCCGCCACCCTGGACAAGGCCATCGGTGCCTTTCTGGAGAACGACCGTTCTCCCGCACGCAAACTCGGTCAGATCGACAACCGTGGCTCGCACTACTGGCTGGCCCGATACTGGGCTGGAGAGTTGGCTACCCAGAAGGATGACCCCGAGCTCGCCGACCGGTTCTCCGACGTGGCCACCGAGCTGGCCGCCCGCGAGGCCCAGATCCTTGAAGAGCTCAACGGTGTCCAGGGCAATCCGGTGGACATGGGCGGTTACTATCACCCCGACGAGGAACTCGTGGAGGATGCCATGCGCCCCAGCACCACCCTCAACGCCATCATTGACTCCCTGTGAGCACTGGCCGGACTCCGGCCGTGCCTGACGACGTCGACCGATGTCGGTGGTTCACCACCATCGGCGTCGGTCTTCTCGTGTGGGTGGCCCAACGCCTCGTCCTCGTTGCGGCCCTGGCGCCGGACGGTGAGGTCATTTCGCACCTGACCCGATGGGACGGGAAATGGTACTCGATCATTGCTGCGGGCGGATACCACTGGCCACACACCGTCTTCGGTCACACTGACCCGTGGTCGTCCGATCTCGCCTTCCTGCCAGGCCTGCCAGCACTGGGCCGAGTCGTCATGCTGACGACGGGTCTGTCCGCTCGACCGGCCGTCTTCGTCGCCGGACAGATGGGGTTCTTGCTGGCCGCCGGGGTCATCACCGCCATCGGTCTACGCGTCGCGGGACCGACCGTGGCCGTCATGCTGGTGGTGTGTTGGGGAGCCGCCCCTCGCGCTGTTGTTGAGTCGATGGGGTACACCGAGGGGTGGTTCATCGCTCTCGTCGGGCTGGGATTGCTGGTCATCCTGTCGGAACGGTGGATCCTTGCCGGGGCCTGCGTCGGAGCCGCAGGGCTTTTTCGGGCATCCGTGGCCCCGGTGTGCATCGTCTTCGGACTGGCATGGTTGACGAGCGTGTTCTCCACGGTGCAGCGCGACCAGCGGTGGCGTCGCTTCGTGGGAATGACGCTCAGCCCACTCGGATTGCTGACGTGGTTCCTCATCGTCGCCTGTCGAACTGGCAAGTGGAATGGCTACCTACTGGTCCAGAAGGCATGGGGGAGCGAGATGGGTACCCCAGCCGATACCTGGACATTCATTCAGGGGAAGCTGTCACAACCGCCATGTGACTGGCGGTATTTTGGTCTCATCGCACTGTCATGGTGCCTGTACCTCCTCCTTGGCCTCGTCACGGCGGTTCGCCAGGAGAATGTCTGGCTGACGGTCTACGTCCTCGTCACCGTGGTCTTCGTGGGGCTCATGCAAGGATTCTTCAATGCGAAGGCTCGGTTTCTCCTGCCCGCGTTTCCGGCATTTCTGCCGGTGGCGAGACTGTTGGCCAGCTGTCCGCGATGGGTCCAGGTGGTTTTCGTCTTTGCTGTGACGGGGATCTCGACGTGGTGGAGCTTGGACGTTCTGAGCGGCAATATTTCGCCCTGACCGCTTCTTCCTTGGAGTTTTGCCACACAGAACCTTTATTCTTGGTCCTATGCACAACGATGACCGGGAGGGCGATAGTCCCGACACCTTCATTCTTGCCTCCATGACGAGAGGAATGGTGAAGGTCCGTGGCTGACGTCCTTGAGAACGCCGCCATCATTCTTCTGTTCATCCTCCTGGGAGGAGTGTTCTCGGCTGCTGAGATGGCGCTGGTGAGCCTCCGCGATTCCCAGGTCAAGCAGTTGGCGGCCACCCGTGGATCACGCGGTCGCTCGATCCAGCAGCTGCAATCAGATCCCAACCGCTTCCTGTCTGCTGTCCAGATTGGCGTCACCCTGTCGGGCTTCCTGGCCTCGGCATTCGGTGGTGCCACACTGGCGAATCAGCTCGCGCCGGTTTTTGAGTCCTGGGGAATGTCGGCCTCCGTTGCCGGCACCGTCGCCCTCGTCATCATCACGATCATCATTTCCTATTTCTCGATCGTGCTGGGGGAGCTGGTAGCCAAGCGGCTGGCCATGCAACGAGCCGAGGGTTTCTCCCTGGTGCTGGGCCCGATGGTCAACGGCATTGCGACCCTGTTCCGCCCGATCATCTGGTTCCTGGGTGTCTCGACCGATTTCGTCGTCAAGGTTCTTGGTGGTGACCCCGCAGCTGCCCGCGAGGAGGTCACCGACGAGGAGATCCGCTCGATGGTCGTCTCGTCGGCCACCTTGGGTGACGAGGAGCGCACCATCCTCGACGAGGTCTTTGCCGTGGGGGAGAAGTCTCTGCGTGAGGTCATGGTCCCCCGAACCGAGGTGGACTTCCTGCAAGGGTCGATGAAGGCTGTCCAGGCAGCTCAGCTGGTCCGGGACGGTTCCCACTCGCGCTACCCCGTCATCGATGGCTCGGCCGACCGAGTGCTCGGGTTCGTGCACGTCCGTGACCTGCTCGAGCTGGATCCCCAGATCCGCAACAGCCGGGTCTCCCAGCTCGTGCGCACCGTCGTCTCCCTGCCCGACACCGTCAAGGTGCTCAAGGCCCTGACGGAGATGCGTCGCGCCCATGCGCACCTGGCGATCGTCCTGGACGAGTACGGGGGCACTGCCGGCATCGTCACCCTGGAGGACCTCGTCGAGGAGATCGTCGGCGACATCACCGACGAATACGACACCGTTGAACCCTCCGATCTGGCCCACGTCCGCCAGCGTGACATCGACGGCCTGACGACGATCGAGGAGTTCTCCGAGAAGGTTGGTCTGGTGCTGCCCGAGGGTCCCTACGACACCGTCGCCGGGTACTTCATGGCTCAGACCGGCCAGGTCCCTGTCAAAGGAGCCCAGGTGGACGTCCACCTCTACCCGGTCGGTTTCGTTGCCGAGGAGGACGATGAGGACGAGGAGCCCGCTCCCAACATCGAGTTGACGGTGACCGAGGTCGATGGGTTGCGTGCCGCATGGCTGAGGATCCGTAGGCTCGACGCGCCGGCGGTGCCGATCGTGACGGCCGGGGCGTCTGCTGCCCCGCGTCCCGAGCGGGAGGCGGCAAGCGCGTGAGACGACCCGCGTGGCTCGGCGGCGCCGGGAAGGACGCCGACGGGGCGGTCCTGCTCACTGGCCCGGAAGCCGGAGAACTGCTGACGGCCGCCGTCGAGCACGCCGGTGGGGTCCTGCTGGAGTGGCGTCTGGACCACGTCGACGCCAATCCCGGGCAATCCACCACCGCGACGTATCAGGCGCGGGTGCAATGGCAGACGGGGGAGCGGCAGGAGCTGTTCGGCATGAGCGCTCGTGCCAACGGCCCAGCGATGACCGATTCGCGCGCCGACATCTACGTCGACGGCTCTCGCGAGGTCGCCGTGTGGCGATACCCCGACGACCCTGACCTGCCCGGGCTGTCGCGAGCCGCCTACCCCGAACAGATGGCGACCATCATGTCGGATCTGGGTTTGGTTGACGGTGGCGTCAGTGCCGATCAGATCAACCTGCGGATGATCGGGTATCGGCCCAGACGTCGCGCGGTGTTGTGTGTCGAAGTCGCCAATCGGCGCTTCTACGTCAAGGTGCTGCGCGACGGCATCTTCCAGGCGACCCTTGCTCGTCACGATCTGCTCACCCGCGCGTCCGTACCGAGCCCGCGCGTGGCAGGGGTCACTGACGACAACTTGTTGTTCCTGACCGAACTGCCAGGGCGTCCTCTCAGCAAGGCCCTTTTCGAGCCTGGGAACCCCTGCACCGCAGAGAGCCTCGTCGGGCTGCTCGATCAACTGCCTCCGCAGGTTTGTGAGTTGCCCCGACGCTCGCCGTGGAGTGAGTCGGTGGATCATTACTGTCGCATGGTTGCTGCCGCCATGCCTGATCAGCAGGACCGCCTCGACCGGATGGCGCGCATCATTTCCCAGGGGCTCTCGGGTCTGCCCCAGGGCAACGAGCCCACCCATGGTGACTTCCACGAAGGCCAGATCCACGTCTGGAATGGTCAGGTGTGCGGCATCCTCGACGTCGACACCATTGGCCCGGGCCGTCGTGCCGACGATCTCGCCTGCTTGGTTGCCCATCTGTCAACGGTGCAGCACATGAATTCCTCGCAGGCTGATCGGATGCGACAGATCCTGGCGGGATGGGTGCCGGTCTTTGACACCCGAGTCGATCCGGTGGAGCTGAGATTGCGCTCTGCGGCGGTCGCGATATCCCTTGCGACTGGGCCGTATCGCAGCCAGGAAGCCAACTGGGGTGCTGAGACGCTGTCGATCATCGACGCGGCGGAAGCCTTGATCAATCAGGTGGCATGAACCCTCATTCGTCCCATGAATTGGGCGTAGTCACAAGGGCCGCCACGGCATCCTGCCACTTCCTGGGCTCAGTTTGACCATAGTGGTGTCGATTCCGCCACGAAAGGGTTACAGTTTGATGGCCCGGCCGGTGAAACTTGCCACACGGGCTTCCCATTCATTGGATCATCGTCTGCTCCAGGAGGCAGTCCGTGAAGAAGTCACACCTCGCCATTCCCGCTGTTTTTGCAGCCGCAGCCCTGTCGCTGTCGGCATGTGCACAGGCTCCGGATGCGTTCTCGGGCTCCTCGTCGAGCTCCACCGGCACCTCGTCCGCCGCCAAGGACAACTCGAACTCCGGTGAGTTCAAGGCCTGCATGGTCTCGGACTCCGCTGGCTTCAACGACAAGTCTTTCAACGAGACCTCTCTGCAGGGCCTCAACAAGGCCGCCAGCGACCTCGGCGTCAAGACTGCCAAGGTCGAGTCGAAGGACGACAAGGACTACGCGACCAACTTGCAGTCCATGGTCGACGCCAAGTGCTCGATCGTCGTCTCCGTCGGCTTCCTGCTCGAGAAGCCCACCATGGCCGCTGCCAAGGCGAACCCGAACGTCAAGTTCGCCATCGTCGACGACAACCCGGAGGGTGCCCCGTCGAACCTCAAGCCGCTGATCTTCAACACCGCGCAGTCCTCCTTCGAGGCCGGCTACCTGGCTGCCTCGCTGACCAAGACCGGTAAGGTCGCCACCTTCGGCGGCATGAAGATCCCGACCGTGACCATCTTCATGGACGGCTTCGCCCAGGGCGTCGATTACTACAACAAGCAGAAGAACAAGTCGGTGCAGGTCATCGGCTGGAACGCCGAGAAGCAGGACGGCCAGTTCGTCCCGCAGCCCAACCCGTTCCAGAACGTCTCCGGTGGTAAGACGACTGCCCAGGCCCTCCTCAATCAGGGCGCGGACATCATCCTCCCGGTCGCCGGTAATGCCGGCAACGGCGCTCTCCAGGCCGTGAAGTCCTCCGGCGGCAAGGCCAATGCCATCTGGGTTGACGGCGACGGTTGCAAGACCCAGCCTTCGTACTGCCCGAACATCATCACCTCGGTCTACAAGGGCATGGATGTCGCCGTCTTCGACGCCATCAAGGCTGCCAAGGACGGAAACTTCGACAACAAGCCGTACATCGGCTCCCTCGAGGATGACGGCACCGGCCTGTCTCCGTTCCACATGTTCGACTCCAAGGTCCCCGCTGACGTCAAGGACGAGCTGAAGACGATCAAGGCTGACATCACCTCCGGCAAGATCAAGATCACCTCGAAGGCTCAGCCCAAGTGAGCTTGAAGCGTGAACTCGGTTTGCGCAGCTGCTGAGCTGCCAGCCACGTGAGCCGACGACGCGCCGATCTCCCCGGGAGGTCGGCGCGTCGTCGTCGGTTCACACGACATCAGGGAACAGACGTGGAAGGATCTGCCCCGTGACAACGAACACCACCGCTGCCCCACCCGGCGACCGCGCTCCAGTCAAGGAAGGACTGAGTCTGCGCGGAGTCACGAAGAGATTCGGGACGCTTACGGCCAACGACCACATCGACCTCGACATCGTCCCCGGGCGCATCCATTGCCTGCTCGGTGAGAACGGTGCCGGCAAGTCGACCCTCATGAACATCCTGTACGGGCTGCTGCCCTCGGACGAGGGATCGGTCTACATCGATGGTGTGGAGCAGCACTTCGACAATCCCAAGCAGGCCATGGCGGCCGGTATCGGGATGGTCCACCAGCATTTCATGCTCGTCAACGTGTTCACGGTGGCCGAGAACATCGTGCTCGGACGAGAGGAATCGACTGCCGGTGTGCTGTCGATGGGACGAGCTCGCGCGAAGGTGCGCGAGCTGTCTGATCGCTATCACTTCGACGTCAACCCGGACTCGGTGATCGAGAACTTGCCGGTCGGCGTCCAGCAGCGCGTCGAGATCCTCAAGTCCCTGGCCAATGACGCCAAGTACCTCATCTTGGACGAGCCCACCGCCGTGCTCACTCCGCAGGAGATCGACGAGCTCATGGCCGTCATGAAGACCCTGCGCGACGAGGGTCGAGCCATCGTCTTCATCACCCACAAGCTGCGCGAGGTCCGTGCCATTGCTGACGACATCACGGTGGTTCGTCGCGGCAAGATCGTCGGCGAGGCCTCTGCCGATCAGTCCGAGGCCGAGCTCGCTGAGATGATGGTGGGTCGAGCCGTCAAGCTGGTCGTCGACAAGGACGAGGCCAAGCCGACCGGGCCGCGTCTCGAGGTCGAGAACCTCACGGTGGCCGATGACCTCGGATCTGTCGTCGTCGACAATGTCTCTCTCACCGTCGAGGGCGGGGAGATCCTTGGCGTCGCCGGTGTGCAGGGCAACGGCCAGCCCGAACTTGCGTCGTCTCTGCTCGGTCTCATCAAGCCGACCTCAGGGTCCATCCGCATCGACGGCAAGGACACCACCGGCGCGGCCCCGATCAAGACCATCGGAGCTGGCCTGGGATTCGTGCCCGAGGACCGTCAGCGTGACGGTTTCGTCGGGGAGTTCTCCATCGCGGAGAACCTCATCCTGAACCAGGTGGGTGCCTACTCCAAGCACGGCAACCTTCAGCTCAGGCGTATCGCTGACAACGCCCGCGACCGCGTCGAGGAGTTCGACATCCGTACTCCCTCGGCATCGCTTCCGGTGTCTTCCCTGTCGGGTGGTAACCAGCAGAAGGTCGTCCTGGCTCGCGAGCTGTCGCGTCCGCTGAGTGTGCTCGTGGCATCACAGCCGACCCGTGGTGTGGACGTCGGCGCCATCGAGTTCCTGCACCAGCGGATCGTCGAGGAACGGGACAACGGCACCGCCGTGCTCATCGTTTCCACCGAGCTCGACGAGATCGAGGCGTTGTCGGACCGCATCGCGGTGATGTACCGCGGTCGTATCGTCGGCATCGCCCCGACGGGAACTCCCCGCGACGTCCTCGGTCTCATGATGGCCGGATTCAGTTATGACGAGGCGTGTGACAGCGTCGCCAAGGGACACAAGGAGGTCTCGGAATGAGTACCGAATCCCCGAAGCCCACCCCGTCGAAGGAGACGACGGCGCCTGCCGCGACCAAGGTGGAGCCTAAGCCGCCTCGCTCCTTCCGGTGGAATGACCTGTGGGTGACGATTGCCGCGTTCGTGCTGGCCTTCATCGTCTCGGCCATCGTCATGGTCGCTGCGGATCCGAAGATCAACAAGGAGTGGAGCTATCTCTTCTCCCGTCCTGACGCCCTGACCGATTCCTGGGCTCAGGTCTCCTCGGCCTATGCCGCCCTGTTCCAGGGAGCCTTCGGGTCCTGGCAGGCCCTCACCGCGACGACGGCCCAGTCCGCGCCGCTCATCTGTGGTGGTCTTGCCATCGGTCTGGGCTTTAAGGCTGGCCTATTTAACATCGGTGGTCAGGGCCAGGCCATTGCCGGAGCGACGCTGGCTGCCTGGGTGGGATTCAACTTCCACTCCCTGCCGCTGCCCATCCACCTGCTGTTCGCCGTGATCGCCGGTTTCGTGGGCGGAGTCATCTGGGGTGCCATCGCCGGCGTCCTCAAGGCCCACGCTGGCGCCAACGAGGTCATCGTGACGATCATGCTCAACTACATCGCCAGTGGTCTGTTGGCGTGGTTGTTGACGACGAAGGCCTTCCAGATGCCTGGTCGTACCGACCCGATCGCCCCGATCGTCGACTGGAACGCCACCTTCCCACGGCTGGCCGGGTCCCAGTTGCACCTGGGATTCTTCCTGGCCCTGCTGCTGGCCGTGGGCACCTGGTGGCTGTTGGATCGCACCCATCTGGGCTTCCAGATCCGCGCGGTCGGGGCCAACCCGAATGCCTCGGCCACTGCCGGTATGAACACCAACTCGATCATCGCCTGGACCATGGTCGTCTCCGGTGGTCTGGCAGGTATGGCCGGTGTCGAGGTCGCCCTGGGGCCGATCTCGGGAGCCACCCCGACCCAGCTGTCCATCGGCCTGGTCGGAACCATCGGCTTCGACGCCATCACGGTGGCCCTGCTGGGCCGCTCCAAGCCGTTCGGTATCGTGCTGGCCGGTCTGTTCTGGGGGGCCATGAATCAGGGTGGTCTGCGCATGCAGGCCATGACCCAGACCTCTCTAGACCTCGTCCGAGTGATCCAGGCCGTCATCGTCATGTTCGTGGCAGCGCCGATGCTGGTCAAGACGATCCTGCCCTTCCTCAAGACGCGCAAGGAAAAGCGAGGCAGGAAGCGTGACCGCGGTCCGGTCTCGGCCGACACCACCACGAAGGGGGCCCTGGCATGAGCCCGGCATCGCGTTTTCCTCGTCCCACCACGTCCGACATCACCAAGACAGGCGTGGAGCTGCCCCCCGAGGCTAGCGAGAGCCTCGACAAGGAGCTGGAGTTCGAGCGGGTGGAGTCCCGCGAGGGTCGTACCCGCCGTCTGTCGACGGGCGTGCTCATCGCCATCATGGCGGTGATCCTGTTCTTCCTGCTGAGCAAGACCTCCGGCAAGGCCCACTTCGCCTTCACGGATGCCCTGGCCGGCAAGGAACTGGGAACCCTGACCGTCTCCGGTTTCCCGATCGTCCTCGTGAGTGCCATCGCGTGTCTGTTGGCATCCGCTGCCTTCTTCATGGGCCGTAGCCGTCACACCCTCACCGTCACCGCCGGTGTGGTGGCCGGTGTCGCGATCATCATCGGATTCCTGAGTTGGGCGGCCGCCGGCCGTGAACTGCCCTTCCAGGTGGCAGGTCAGTTGCAGGGCACCTTGTCGGTGGCCACCCCGCTGGTCCTCGGCGCCCTCTGCGGTGTCATGTGCGAGCGTGCCGGTGTCGTCAATGTTGCCATCGAGGGTCAGATGCTCACTGCAGCCTTCGCTGCAGCCCTGGTCGGATCGATGACCCACTCGGTCTTCGCAGCCATCGTCGCGGCGATCATCGCTTCGGTGCTGACTGCCGCCCTGCTCGCCGTCTTCACCATCAAGTACGTCGTCGACCAGGTCGTCATGGGCGTGGTGGTGAACCTCTTCGCATCCGGCCTAACAGGTTTCCTCTACACTCAGCTGCTCTCGCCCGAGGCCGAGAAGTACAACACCGCGCCGATCATGGAGGCGGTGCCGATTCCGGTGCTGTCCAAGATCCCGTTCTTCGGCCCCATCTTCTTCGACCAGACGATCTTGGTGTACATCGGCTTCCTCTGCATCCCGCTGGTGTGGTTCCTGCTGTGGCGCACCAAATGGGGTCTGCGGGTGCGTTCCGTGGGTGAGCATCCCGAGGCTGCCGACACCGTCGGTATCTCCGTCGCCGGTGTTCGTTGGTCGGCCGTGCTCGTCGGTGGCATCTTCGCCGGTTTGGGCGGTGCCTACTTCACCATCGGTACCGTCGGATCCTTCTCGAAGGACATCACGGTGGGTAATGGTTTCATCGCCCTGGCGGCCCTCATCATGGGCCGCTGGCGTCCGGGCCTGGCTGCCGTCATGGCACTGTTCTTCAGCTTCGTGACACAGCTGTCCACTGAGCTGTCGACGATCAGCGCCCCGATGCCCTCGCAGTTCCTGCTCATCCTGCCGTACATCGCGACGATCGTCGCCGTCGCCGGGCTGGTGGGCAAGGTGAGGTCGCCAGCAGCCGACGGCACCCCGTACATCAAGGAGTGACGTGGACGTCAACTGGGAGGCGCTGCGCCGTCGCGCCCGTGAACTGACCAAGCGTGCCTATGCGCCGTACTCCCACTTCCCGGTGGGCGCGGCCGGACTTGCCGAGGATGGTCGCGTCGTCGTCGGGTGCAATGTCGAGAACGCTGGCTACGGTGTCACCCTGTGTGCCGAGTGCGGGTTGATCAGCGACCTGGTGGCCGGGGGAGGGGGACATCTCCTCGCCTTCTGTTGCGTCGATGCGATGGGGACGACGATCATGCCGTGCGGACGGTGTCGTCAGCTGATGTGGGAACATGGCGGTCCGACGATGCTCATCGACACCCCGGCAGGGGTGCAGACGATGGCCGAGGTGCTCCCGCAGGCATTCGGCATCGACGACCTGGACCGAGTAACCAACCAACAGGAGAAGTCATGATCGTGGCCGCCGCCGACGGGTCTTCCCTCGACAACCCGGGACCAGCCGGCTGGGCCTGGTACATCGACGACGACACCTGGGCTGCGGGCGGTTGGCCGCGCGGCACGAACAACATGGGCGAGCTCATGGCCGTCCTCGACCTGCTGCGTTCCACCGGCGGCCTCGGTGAGCCGTTGACAATCCTGTGTGACTCCCAGTACGCCATCAATTGCTGCACCAAGTGGATGCCAGGATGGAAGCGCAAGGGGTGGCGCAAGGCCGACGGAAAACCCGTCCTCAACCGTGACCTGCTCGAGCAGATCGACGTCCAGCTGCGTGGGCGTGACGTCACCTTCGAGTGGGTCAAGGGGCATGCGGGCCATGCCCTCAACGAGGCGGCGGACGTGCGAGCTCGGGCCGCTGCCACCGCTTTCCGGGACGGCACCCCGGTCGACCACGGACCGGGGATGACAGTTGCCGACGATTCCCTCTCGGCCGGATCGGACCGGTCTCAGGAGGCCGTCGAGGCCCAGTCGGAGCTGTTCGACCTTCCGCCTGCCCCCGCCAATCCCGACCAGGTGCTCACTGTCGAACTCGTCGCCTTGGAGCGCCGACTCGTCGACCCCGACCCCTACCGGCGTCAGAGGGCGTTGACCGAGCTGCTCGACGAGGACTTCGTCGAACACGGGGTGAGCGGGAGGATCTGGACGAGGGGCCGTGTGCTGGCCGAGGCCCGAAGCCAGACACTCGGAAGCCGTGTCGGCATCGAGGCGCTGGGCGTGGTGAGGCTGTCCGAGCAGACCGTCCTGCTGCGCTGGCGCCACAGGTCCGGGGCGCGGGAGTCGTTACGCGCGTCGCTGTGGCGGCGCGGTCCCCATGGGTGGAAGCTGATTTTCCATCAGGGTACGGTCGTACGCGATGGTGGGGGATATCGGTAATACACACATCTGACACCATGAGGTGACCGTCCTATCTTTGATCGGGGAGCGTGGGCATGGTGCACAAGCGGTTCTCGAGGCGTGACTGGTTCATGGGGGCCACCCTCATGGCTCTCACCGGATGCGCGGAGAAATCCGGCGAGAGGGTCTCGAGCGGCTCGTCCGGCGAGGAGTCCGGGGCGTCGACCGCCCCGAGTGGGACGCCGACCCGCCGAGGGGCGGCTCCCGGGTCACCGACTCCCACGACCTCGCCGACCTCCGTGACCTCTCCCACCCGTGTCGACGACTGGCAACCGGTGCGCGAGCACTGGGCCGAGCCCGATCTGGAACCCTTCCACGGCACCGTCCAGCATCTGTTCATCCACCAGATCATCCCCTTCCCCCGCATGGCGTTCGCCAGCGAGGAGGGGCAGGACTTCGACGACTGGTACATCACCCGGTCGGAGGCCATCGCCCTGATCGACGAGCTGCGCGCCCGTCACTACGTCCTCGTCTCGCTGGCCGACTGCTTCGTGCGTCGCGGTCACGCCGTGGTGCCCAACCCCGAGCTGCGCGTGCCTCGCGGTCACAAGCCCCTCGTCCTGTCGATCGACGACCTCAGCTTCAACCGTTTCCTCCTGGGCAAGGGGTTCATGGACCGGATCATCATCGACTCGACCGGGCACCTGTCGAGTATCGGCAAGGACCCGTCGACCGGCAGGCAGTTCGAGGAGCCCACGAACTGCATCGTCGGACTGCTCGACGGGTACCTGCGTGCCCATCCTGAATTCAGCCTCAACGGGGCGGCCGCGACCCTGGGGCTCACTGGGTACGAAGGCATCCTGGGTTACCGGACTGACCGTCACGAGCGCAACCGGGCCGCCCAACAGGAGGCCGTCAAGCCCATCATCGCCCTCATGAGGAAACGGGGGTGGACCTTCGCCAGTCACTCCTACGGACACATTGACCTGGGTTCGAAACGGATGACCCGGGAGTGGGTTGCCGATGGCACCGCCAAATGGAAGCGGGAGGTCGGCGAACTCCTGGGCCCCACGTCCCTGTACATCACCCCGTTCGGTTCTCTGGCCGCCTTGGACGGCCCCCTCATGAAGGTCATCCGCGAGACTGGTTTCGACGTCATCTGCGACGTGTCCGACGGCACGACGGTGAACCAGCGGCCCGACCTCGGCCTCGTCGTGCAGAGCAGACTGCACGTCGACGGATACGGGATGCGTCACACCCCCCACATCTACCGGGACTTCTTCGACGTCGACAAGGTCTTCGACCACCATCACCGGCTGGCCAAGTGGGGCCACCACCACTTGTGACGGCCCACCGACGCCTGTGACGTCGCGGTGACGCCGGCCGCGGGACGATGCGGCCGCGAGGGTGCGTTCCGATAGACTTCGCACCATGTGTGCCAACATTCTTGCCGCCGTCGCGTGGCCCTACGCCAATGGGCCTCGACATATCGGCCATGTGTCCGGATTCGGTGTCCCCTCTGACGTCTTTGCCCGGTACATGCGAATGTCGGGCCACCGAGTTCTCATGGTCTCCGGCTCGGACTGCCACGGCACCGCCATCTCGGTCAAGGCTGATCAGGAGGGTCTCACGGCCCAGGAGTGCGCCGAGAAGTATCACCGCATCATCGCCTCTGACCTGCAGGGCCTTGGCCTGTCCTACGACCTGTACACCTCGACGATGACGGACAACCACGCTCACGTCACCCAGGAGATCTTCACCCGCCTCCACGAGAACGGCTACGTCGTCAAGAAGGCCGAGATGGGTGCTTTCGAGCCGTCCACCGGTCGCACCCTGCCGGACCGTTACATCGAGGGCGCCTGCCCGATCTGCGGGTACGACGACGCCCGCGGTGACCAGTGTGACGACTGTGGTCGTCAGCTCGACCCGGCCGATCTGCTGAATCCGCGTTCCAAGACCACCGGGGCCACTCCCGAGTTCCGCGAGACCGAGCACTTCTTCCTCGATCTCCCCGCCCTCGCCGAGTCCTTGACGGCTTGGATCGACACCCGCACCGATTGGCGTCCCAACGTTCTCAAGTTCTCCCACAACCTCCTCGAGGAGCTGCGTCCGCGCGCCATCACCCGTGATCTCGACTGGGGCGTCAAGGTGCCGGTCGAGGGCTGGGAGAACGAGCCCATGAAGCGCATTTACGTGTGGTTTGACGCCGTCATCGGCTACCTGTCGTCCTCCATCGAGTGGGCCCGGCGCATCGGCAAGCCAGATGCCTGGCGCGAGTTCTGGAACGACGATGACGCCCGCTCTTACTACTTCATGGGCAAGGACAACATCGTCTTTCACTCCGTCATCTGGCCCGGCATCCTGCTGGGCACCAACGGACGTGGTGACAAGGGAGGCGAGCCCTCCGCGGAGCTCGGCATCCTCGACCTGCCGACCGAGATCGTCTCCAGTGAGTTCCTCACCATGAGTGGTTCGAAGGTCTCGAACTCGCGTGGTGCCACCATCTTCGTCGGGGACTTCCTGCGTGAGTTCGGACCAGACGCCCTGCGTTACTTCATCGCGGTGGCCGGCCCGGAGAATCAGGACACCGACTTCACCTGGGAGGAGTTCGTCCGACGGGTGAACTTCGAGCTGGCCAATGAGTGGGGCAACCTCGTCAACCGGTCCATCTCGATGGCCTTCAAGAACTGTGGCGAGATCCCGGCTGCCGGCGAGCTGACCGACGCCGATCGCGAACTGCTGGACGCCTCGGCTGGCGGATTCGAGACCGTCGGGGACCTGCTGGCCCACGCCAAGTTCAAGGCCGCCATCACCGAGGCTATGAGGATTGTCGGACTGGCCAACGCCTACATCTCCGCCCAAGAGCCCTGGAAGCTCAAGGACAACCCGGAGCGCCGCGACACCGTGCTGCACGTGGCTCTTCAGGTCGTCAGTGACGTCAACACCATGCTCACCCCGTTCATGCCGCACTCGGCCCAGAAGATATACGAGGCGCTGGGGGGCGAAGGCGTGTGGGCGGCCCAGCCCGAGCTCGTCGAGACCGACGGTGCTGCCCCCATCCTCATGGGTGACTACGCTTCGGAGAAGGCTTCGTGGGGGCGTCGCGAGATCGCGGTCGGAACCCTGCTGGCCAAGCCCAGCCCGATCTTCCGCAAGCTGGACGCCAAGCTTGCCGAGACTGGTCCGGAATGGGCCCCGGTCAACCCGCAGTCCTGATACACGGATCTGCCAAAAACCGACGATGGCAACGTCACCATCGTCGGTTCCGGGCAGTTTCTGGCAGCTCCGTGTAGTACCCGGCGGGTACCGGCTGGGGGCGAGAGGTCAGAGTTGGCTGGCCAGTCGCTGCAATTGGCAGACGATGAGGGCGCACGCCTCGGCGTCGGAGTCCGCCCGGTGGTGATTCAGGTGGTAATTCGGTTCACAGGCCTGAAGCACCGTCGGAAGCTTGTAATTGGGCAGACCACGGATGAGGCGTTGGGCCGTCCGGTAGGAGCAGAAGAACGGGGACGGCAGGGTGACAGTGCCGAAGTACTCGTCGAGCTGGCGCCACACCCGGGAGTCGAACATGGCATTGTGGGCGTAGACGGGGGAGTCGGCGACAAATTCCGAGATCTCGTCGGCTATCTCAGGCCACATCGGGGAGTGCTGGACATCTGCCGCGGAGATGCCGTGCAGGTAGGTGAACTGGAAAGCGTCCCATCCGGGAGGAGGACGCAGCAGGGAGTTGAATCGGTCGACGATTCGGCCTTCACTCACCCTGACCATGGCGAGCTGACATGCGGACACCCCGCCCTGCCGGTTGGCCGTCTCGAAGTCCACGGCGACGAAGGTGCCGCAGGCCATCTGTTCCGGTGAGGGAATCAGTTTGGAATGTCGGGGCGTCCGTGTCGCGCGGCCCTTCCGGATGGGGGCCACGGCGTGCGGCGCCGGGGGTTGACTGACGACGGTCCAGTCCAAGGACATGGTGTCCTTCGTCCGTCTGCCGGCTTCCACCAGACGTCTCCATTCCTCGTGATATTCCGTGGCGTCGCGGCCCTCCACCTTGGCCCACAGTTCCTGGGCCCTGGCCCGACGTTTCCACAGGTCTAGGTGTTCGTCGATCCGGGAGGACTCGATACCCAGGTTGAGCCAGAACTCGATCGTCCGCGCCTCCTCGGGGTAGTACCTCATTCGGCGGAGGATCTTCGCCACCTCGATGACCCAGGACTCGTCGGCGGTGTCAGGGGCCTCCTGCGCCATCGAGAACATCGAGAACATGCATCCGGATGCCAGGACCAACGCCTGTTCGTAGTCACCCTCACGCTTGAGGGCCGCGATCTCCTGACGCCACCGGCCATTGTCTCGGCCTCGGTACATCGGGACAATTCGGTCGGAGTCGTCCACCATCGCGGAGAGATCGCGAAGGTCTTTCGGTGTCGCACGCTCGGGATGACGCAACAGCCTGCGCAGCCACTGCGGCACTGTCATGCTCGATGCCATGCTGAACGCCCTTCCAGAAACCATCACCGGTCAGGTACGACCAAGGATTCCGCTCAGGGTATTCCTCGGGGCCGACAGCGTCCCCGTGAGTTGTCACGCCTCCTGCTTGTGAGCCTGACGCATGACCATGAAGGATCCGAGCAGACCGAGCATCAGGAAGAGTGCGGAGAACCCGATCGACCATGCCGCCGCGTGTGCAAAACCAGTCTCGAGGCCGTGGATGACGGCGTCCCGGGCGTCACCCCGTAAACGAATGAACGGGCTGTCAGGAGAGGCGTTGCGCAGCCCGGTGATGGCGGATCCAGCCGAGTCCTGGGTGGCCCGGACCAGCTTGTCGAGCACCTTGGTCGGCACACCGCTGATCGAGGACACCTCGTCAGGGATGGTGTGGCTCATCGCAGAGCCAAGGGCGGACCCGGCGATCGCGGCACCGAAGGCCGAGCCGAGCTGACGCACCGTCGATTGGGTGGCCGAGCCCGCTCCCGAGTGCTCCTGGGGAATGTCATGCAACACCGTCGAGGTGAGCTGAGCCGATGCCAGGCCGAGGCCAATGCCGTAGACCACCAGGGTCAGCATGACGAACCACGTCGATGCCTGGGCGCCGACCGTCCAGGCCAGCAGTCCGACGCCGACGACCTCCAGGGTCAGTCCGAGGACGACGACGCCAGGAGCTCCCACACGGGCTGCCAGGTGACGGGCCGAGGCCCCGGAGAAGAAGGCACCCAGGGCCATCGCGGCCAGCACGACACCAGTGCGCACCGTCGACAGACCGACTGAGTTCACCAGGAACAGGGGCAGTACGAACATCAGCGAGAACTCACCAATGGCCACCGTCGCGGCGGTCAGGTTGCCCCAGGAGAAGGTGCCGACACGGAACAGGGTGAGGTCGATCAGGGCGTCGCGGCCGACCTTGGCGCGGTGGTTCTCCCACCCGATAAACAGTGCGATGAAGACCAGACCGATGGCGATCGCCCACGGCACCGGGGACATCGACCAGCTCTCCGGCCACGACCAGCCGAAGACCTTGAGGGTCTCCTTCTTGGTCCACCAGCCGAGCGAGGTGGCCTCGATGAGGCCGAAGACGAGCAGGCCGAAGCCGAGGGCCGAGGTGAGCAGACCGTCGACGTCAACGCCCTTCTCGGCCTGCTTGCCACGAGTCTGTGGCACCCATGCGGCGATTCCCGCCAGCACGAGCAGACCCAAGGGCAGGTTGACCCAGAAGATCCAGCGCCAGGAGGCGTACTCGGTCAGGACTCCACCGAGCAGCGGGCCGAGAGCGGCCATACCGCTCATGACGGCGCCCCAGATGCCGAAAGCCGCGGCGCGGTCCTTGCCCTGGAACAGCGAGTTCACCGAGGACAGGGTGGACGGCAGCACCAGCGCACCACCAACACCCTGGACGGCGCGCGAGGCGATGAGTGAACCAGAACCGGACGCCATCGCGGCGAGCAAGGAGCCTCCGATGAAGAGCACGACACCGGCGGCGAAGGTGGTACGACGGCCAACCCGGTCACCGAGACGCCCGGCGCCAAGCAGCAGAGCGGCGAAGATGACGTTGTAGATGGCGTTGACCCACTGTGCATCAGTGAGGTTCAGGTTGAGGGCCGAGATCATCGTCGGCAGGGCGACACCGACAATCGTCCCGTCCAGGATGATGAGTGAGAGCCCGGCGGCGAGGACGGCGAGGGCCTTCCAGCGTCCGGGGACGGGTTGGGCCGCGGTGGCGGCGGAGGTGCTGTCTGTCACGGCATTCCTTTCGACCCCACCGACACTACGGAGCACAAGGCTCCTCGGCATCGATCAAAAGGTTGAAAAACCCTCCGGCACTCAGTCCATGGTGACTGTGACTAGTCCATGAGGGCCGCGACGGTGGCACTCGCCCGTCTCATACTCATCGGCTGGAACCCCATGACAATGGCCCGTGATCGCAGCGCAGGCTCTGCCTGGCACAGGGCCAGACCGCGACGAATTAGCACGGGTGGGGACTTGCGGTGCTGTCGCAGATCGCGGATGAGACGACGGGCGAAGTTGAACCAGCGGGGACGATCCAACCAGATGGGCAGGACCTCCATGCCGGCTCGCAGGCACGGATCGAGCAGGTCGAGGGCGAAGATCCCCTCGGCGACGACGGCTGTCGCATCTCCCACATCGACGACGTGGGTGCCATCGGCCCGAGACCTCGAGATGTCGTAGCGGGGAACGACGGTCTGCCCGTCGGCCGCGAGCTCACCGAGGGCTTCCACAGCCGCTGGAAGGTTCCAGGAGGCGACGTCGTCCCAGTCGACCATGCCGCGTACCCGGGGGAGGCCGGGCTCGTCATGATCGTGGTAGAAGTCGTCAAGGCGCAGTTCAGGCAGCTCAGCCATATGGGTCAGACGGGATTTCCCGGCCCCTGAGGGTCCTGCCAACAGGATGATCGTGCGCGCCACGGCTGATCAGTCTATCGGCAGGCCCATCATGACCATGGAGCGCCCACGAATCTGCCGACGATGGAAGGGGCAGCACCGCCTCAGGGATTGGTCTCGCAGGGCTCTTGCCGCCAACCGCATGGCGTGGCTCAGTTTCCTGGCGAATTCGCTGATCCCGGTGGCACGGTGTCGTCGCCCTCGACCACCATGGGAGTCCAGGGTGTCACCAGCTTCCACCGCCCCCACCGCCGAAGCCGCCGGAGGATACCGAGGAGAATCCGGAGCTGGAGCTCGAGGTGCTGGACGACGCTGCTGCCGTCATGGACGACGACATCGCTTCGGTCATGTCGTTGAAGGCCGAGGCGAAGGATTGGTTGTGGTGATATCCGTAGCCGTAGCCGTACAGCGGGTACCACATCGGGTCGGGGGACCAGCGTCCCTCAGCCTCGAGCTGTTCGAACAGGGTGACCCAGCGGTCGACGATGCCGAAGGCCGCGGCCCAAGAAAGGTAGGCCGAGAAGATGTCGAGGTCCTCCTCGATCTGGATCTGCTCCGCCTCGATGGTGGCCAAGTAGTCGCGGAATCCCCGCACCTGATCGGTCATCGCGGTGCCCAGAGCGCTGCGAGGTGGTCGGACTTTCCGGGACAGGCCGAGGAAGAGGATGCCGGCCACGAACGTGACGAAGGTCAGGACGAAGTAGACAATGGCGCTTCCGCCTCCGAGCAGGAAGGGGAATCCGGAGACGAACCCGAGTATGCCGAGGATGATCAGGGCGACCCCGATGGCGACGATCCCGAGCCGTGCCTGGCGATGGGACTTCGTGAAGTAGCCGGCCTGGTCGTTGAGCTCGTCGAGGTCCTTCTTGGCATTCGGCAGCGCAATGTTGCCATTCTGGCGACGCAGTTCTCTGGTGGTGATGCTGTTGCCGCTGCCGATGAGGGAACCGAGGAGACGAGCTTCCCAAGGCGCCAACGAGTCCTCCCCGCGCAGCCAGTTGAACCGCCACTCGGGCTTCTTGAACACCAGGCCGGAAGGCTCTTCCTGGTTAATTGACAGATGGTGCCGAGCGACAAGGTCGAGCATGCCGGCGGTGACGGTATTGGTGTCGGCATTGCCGTCGAGGAGGGCTCCTGCTTGTGCCGGGGTGATGCCAGCCGGCGGATGGACGAGGATGGGCCCCTCGACCTTTCCGCGTCGACGCCGGACCTGCTGCAAATCAGGTGCCGGAATGAACCCAGGGGCTTCGTCGGCAAACTCCATGTCGCGCTTGCGGAACAGGGACGCCCCGAGGCCGATGAGGCCTAGTGCAACGACGGCGACAATGTAGGGGATGACGGTGAGGTACTGCGGGAGGTCGGCCCGAGAGCCCGATGTGACCTCGCTCTCCTCGGTCACCGTGGCGTCAGCAGCGGAGGTGAAGGTACCGGCAGGGACACCGGCCACCACCCGCCAGGTCGTGTTGGCATCAATCTTGCGGGCCGAGAAGGTAACGGTTTTCGTGCCCGTTGAGGAGGTGTCGCACTCGCCGTGCTCGACCTCACAATAGACCCTCGTCACATTGGCGGGTGCCGTGATGGTCACCTTGGAGTTGTCGACGGGAACGTCCACATTGGTGAAGATGCGCCAGTTGATCTCGTCGAGGTGAGATTCCTTGTTGTCCCGACCGATGAGACCGTGAACCATGTAGGTGATCCGGTATTTCTGCGTACCGGTGACGGTCCGGTCCTTAGACCCAATGCGCAGCTGTAGTGCGCCGCCATTCTCCTCGTGGAGGTTGGCCGGAGCTCCCGACGGGCTCGAGGCATGAATGTCACTGTAGGTGACATGGCGGACGTGGCCGGGATTATCGGTGAGTGACTGTCTCGTGACGAAGGTCAGGTAAGGCCCGTGTCTGTCCGCGTCGGCGAAGTCGTAGGTGAGGTCAAGGGTGACTCGAGCGTCGCCGTCTCGATCAAGGGTGGCGTTGACGTTGTAAGCCGTGATGCGTTCGTCGCCCTGGGCCTGGGCCGGAACGGCCGGTACCACGGCGACAAAAAGCGTCAGCAGGAATGCTGTTAATACGGCGAATGGGGTACGTCGCATGGAATCAGTGTAAGGCACCCCAATTCGACCGACACCCTTTCTGAAGAGGAGTGGTGGTCAGTGAGTGGACTTGGGGATCGCTATCCGAGATGTTTTTCGTCTCCCAGGTGACGGTGGTGCCGCTGACCTGATGACCATTTCCCGTGGTCCCCCGGAAGCATCCTCGTCGAGATTGACCTGGGCATCCCCACCAGCGTCGAGAACGGTACCGGCGTCATATTCGGTGATGCGTGACAGCTCGACGGAATGGGTCATCGGGGGCAGACGGTCGGTAGGAAGGAGAGCTATCACGGCACACCGGGGATGTCGCATGATCGACGATGTAGGAGCAAAGGGTTCATTCGCCGCGTACAAGTGACCTCACACGGTGAGAAAGGGGAATCTACCGGTGGCTATTACGGCTTACGTGGAAGGACCCTTTTCATGGGTTCTGATCCGGAGCCACTGCGCTCATACGTCGAGCATCCCCAATGGTTACGGTACCGCTGAATACCTTCTGGGACACCGGCCTGTGCCCCTTCGACCGCCCGGCGATGGCTGATCCGGACGGGGAGGCCGCCCCAGGACGGCACCCGGATCGGCGAGGCCGCCATGGCTAGCCGGACACAAGGACGAGATGATCATCAGCGTCGGCGAGAACCTCGTTCCCCGCCCAGGTGGAATCCCCCTCTCATGTTGCCGAGTCCATCGTCGTCGACCAGCTGCCCATGACCCCGACCGGTGAGAAGGAACACGCCGACCCGGATCGAGTCCGGGGCGGCGACATTGTGTCGGAATTCCTTGTCAGAATCGCGTCAGATCCCGAGCGCCTTGGCCATCTCCTCGCGCAGAGTGATCATCTCGGCGTCCAGCGTGGACTTGGCAGCCGGCAGGTCGGCCGACGACTCCTCAGGAGTTGCCCGCACCTCGAGGTAACACTTGAGCTTGGGCTCGGTGCCGGAGGGACGAGCAACGACGTGGACGCGAGGTCCAGCCAGCTCGATGGCGTTCTGCTGGGGCAGCCCGGACCCATTGCTGGGGTCGTCGAGGTCGCAGACGTCGACGGGGTCGCCCAGCAGGGTGGCCGGAGGCTGGCTGCGCAGACGGTCCATGGCGTCGGAGATGATCGACATGTCGGTGACGCGCACGGCCAGCTGGCTGGTGCGGTGCAGACCATGGGTGGCCCAGATCTCGTCGAGTCGCTCCGAGATCGTGGTGCCGGATGCCTTGAGCTCACCCACCAGACGCATGATCGTCGCCAGGGCCGTGATGCCGTCCTTGTCCGGCACATGGGAGGGGTCGCAACAGTAGCCGATGGCCTCCTCATAACCGAAGACGAGGCCGGGAACGCGGCCAATCCACTTGAAACCGGTCAGGGTCATCCGGTGCTCGCGTCCTGCTGCCTTGGCCATGCGTCCCAGACAGGTCGACGAGACCACCGAATTGGCGTAGACCCCGTCCAGACCACGACGCAGGGCGTCGTCACCCAGCAGGGTTCCGAGCTCGTCACCGGTGAGCATCCGCCAGTCACCGTCGATGACGGCGGCAACGGCACAACGGTCGGCGTCAGGGTCAGAGGCGATGACGACGTCAGCGTCATGCCTGCGAGCCTGGGCGATGGCCAGGTCGATGGCGCCCGGCTCCTCGGGGTTCGGGAAGGCCACGGTGGGGAAGTCCGGGTCCGGGTCGAGCTGCTCAGCGACACCGACGAACTCCGGCAGACCGGCCGTCTCGACGAGGTGACGCACGACGCGGGTTCCGACACCGTGCATGGCGGTGTAGACCCAGGTGACGTCCGGGTTGGCCGTGGTCAGTTCGGCAGCACGGGCGACGTAGGCGTCGATGAGTTCGTCGCCGATGAGCTCGATGTCGTCACCACGCGGGATCGCCCCGACAGGATCGGCCGACACGACCTCGATCTCGTGGGCGATCTCGGTGTCGGTCGGAGGCACGATCTGGGAGCCGTCACCCAGGTACACCTTGTAGCCGTTGTCGGCCGGCGGGTTGTGGGAGGCGGTCACCATGACGCCGGCAACTGCGCCGTAATGCTTGATGGCGAAAGCGGTCACCGGGGTCGGGATGGGGGAGTCGGCCAGCAAGGCGTGGAACCCGGCCCCCGCCATGATCTCGGCGGTGTCCCGGGCGAAGACGTCAGAGTTGTGCCGGGCATCGAAACCGATGACCACCGACCCCTCCTTCTCGCCGTGGGCACGCAGCCAGGCCGCGAATCCGGCAGCCGCACGCTGGACGACGACTCTGTTCATCCGGGACGGTCCGGGTCCGAGAGCGGCACGCAGGCCAGCGGTACCGAAGGTCAACGGGCCGGAGAAGGCCGACTCAACGGCCGCGACGGCCTCGGAGTCACCGCGCTGGGCACGGGTGAGCAGGTCGGACAGTTCGGTGCGGGTGGCCTCATCAGGGTCCTGGTCGAGCCAGGACTGAACCTGGGTGACGAGTTCGGGGGACAGCCTCTCGGGTTGTGTGGTGGTCATGGTTCCTCGATGGGTGTGGGAGTGGATCAGATGGCAGCCGTGATGTCAGCGAGCAGACCCGCCAGCCGGGGAGCGGCCTCCTTGCCAGCGGCAATGACCTCGGCGTGGTCCAGCGGGGCGTCGGTGGCACCAGCGGCGTGATTGGTGACCAGGGACAGGCCGAGCAGGTCGAGTCCGGCTTCCCGGGCGGCGATGGCCTCAAGCGCGGTCGACATGCCGACGAGGTCGGCGCCGATGGTGCGAGCCATGCGGACCTCGGCAGGGGTCTCATACTGGGGGCCGCGGAACTGGGCGTAGACGCCGGTCGGGGTGCCCGGGGAGACCTTCTCGACGACCTCGAGCAGTGCCGGGGTCCATGCCCTCGACATGTCGATGAAGGTGGCGCCACGCAGCGGGGTGGCACCTGTGAGGTTGATGTGGTCGCGAATGGCGACGACGGTTCCCGGACCCCAGGACGGGTCGAGGCCCCCGCAGCCATTGGTGAGGATCATCGTGCTGGCGCCAAGAGCCGCGGCGGTGCGCACTCCATGGACAACCGGTTCGACTCCACGTCCCTCGTAGAAGTGGGTGCGTCCGGTCAGAACGACGGCGGTCCTGCCGGTGGGCAGCTTGACAGCAACCAGGTCGCCGCCGTGCCCGGCAACGACCGGTGTCGAGAATCCAGGCAGTTCGCCGAGCGGGATCCGTCCAATCGTCTCGCCAAGGTGATCAACCCCGGCGGACCAGCCCGAGCCGAGCACGAGGCCCACATCGACGCTGGTGAGCGAGAGGCGGGAACGGATGGCATCGGCAGCATCGCGGGCGATGGCCTGGGGATCGGTGAAATCCGGTGTCGTCATGGGGTCAACCCTAGAGGTTTTCGCCGATCCGGGCGCGCGAACCCCCGGCCCATTCGCAGCCGTCTTCCGAGTCCGGAGGAGCAGCGTCGATACGTGTGTTGGAGCAACCTCATTGTCGGGGTAAGCAATTTCTCTCGATGTCAACAGAAATCTCGCCATGGCTGAAAGAATGCGGTCATGACGTCCATGGTGATCATTGGAGCTGGGCCCGGGGGCTATGAGGCCGCCAACGTCGCGGCGGCAGGTGGCGTTGACGTCACCGTCGTGGAAGAAACCGGCATCGGAGGAGCTGCCGTCCTCACCGACTGTGTTCCCTCGAAAACCCTCATTGCCACTGCCGAGGCCACCGCGACCCTGCGGCGCGCACCCGAGCTCGGCCTTCGCCAGACCCACAAGTTCGAGGTCGATCTCGACGCCGTCAATTCCCGTGTACGCCGTCTGGCCCAGGCCCAGTCCGACGACATTGGCCGCGGCCTGGAGCGCAAGGGGGTGCGCATCGTCAGTGGTCGTGCCCGTCTGGCCGCGGGCGCTCCGGGCCACCTGCACCGGGTCATCATCAATGATGACGAGATCATCGACGCCGGCATCGTTCTGCTCGCCACCGGCACGACCCCGCGTGAGCTCCCGGAGGCTCGCTGCGACGGGGACCGCATCCTCACCTGGAAGCAGGTGTACTCGATGACGGAGATCCCCGAACACCTCGTCGTGGTGGGATCGGGTGTGACAGGTGCTGAGTTCGCGTCGGCCTACGACTCACTGGGATGTCGGGTGACCCTGGTGTCCTCGCGTGAGCAAGTGCTCCCCGGCGAGGACCCCGATGCAGCTCGTGTGCTGCAGCAGGTCTTCGAATCTCGCGGCATGCAGATCCTGTCCCGCTCTCGCGCGGTCTCTGCGGTGCGTGACGGTGATGGCGTCGTCGTCGGTCTCGAGGACGGCCGGACCGTGCGCGGATCCCACGTCTTGATGGCCGTCGGATCAACGCCGAACAGCTCGGACCTCGGCTTGGAGGAGGTCGGTGTTGCCGTCGGTCCGCGTGGCCACATCACCGTTGACAAGGTCTCGCGCACCAGCGTGCCGGGCATCTATGCTGCCGGAGACTGCACCGGCGTCTTCGCCCTGGCATCCGTGGCAGCCATGCAGGGGCGCATCGCCGTGTGGCACGCCCTGGGCCAGGCCCTCCAACCCCTCGACCTGTCCTTGGTGTGCTCGAATGTCTTCACCTCTCCCGAGATCGCCACGGTGGGTGTGACGCAGACCGACGTCGACTCCGGAAAGGTCCAGGCCCGATCCACCCGACTCGACCTATCGACCAACCCGAGGGCCAAGATGCAGGGAATCCAAGACGGTTTCGTCAAACTCTTCTGCCGTCCTGCCACCGGCAACATCATTGGTGGCGTCGTCGTCTCCCCGCGGGCCAGCGAACTCATCCATCCGATCTCGGTCGCGGTGGCCGAGCGGATCCCCGTCGACGCCTTCCAGCACGACTTCACCGTCTACCCATCCCTGTCGGGATCGGTGTCAGAGGCTGCCCGACGGTTGCAGAACTTTGTGGAGTGACGTCGTGGTGTGAACCTGCCACGAGACACACCGTGAGAAGGACCCCTCGACGAATCGCCGAGGGGTCCTTCTGAGGATCGACAAAGGATCAGAAGTCGTCAAAGAGGGCTGAGAAGAGCCCCAGACCAACAAGGCCGAGACCACCGACGGCCAGTCCGCTGATGACTGGGTCGGACTCATACCGGCGGTAGTAGCCCTGCACCCACGGCGCGTAGTCCGGGCCAGCCTGCCAGTAGGGCAGCTGGGCGCCATTGACGTCGACGGTGCGGATCCACGGGGAGCGCCCCTGTTGGATGCGCTGGGCGTCGGCGGCGCAGGCCGGAACCTTGCGCGCGACTCCGCCGTCGGGGGAGTACATGACGTCAGTGGTCGACGGGCCATGAGCCGGGTCGAAGAAGCACGGCGGACGCACCTCAGGAATCGGCTCGCCATTGGCGCGGGCCTGCACGCAGGCGATGGAGTGACGGCCCTCCTCGAGGGTCTCAGTGACGAGCGGGATAGAGCGGGTGCCCTTGTCCTGGGCCATGAGTGTCTTGGCGCGGTCGTAGCAGTCCAAGGCCGTGTTCCAGTCCTTGCGGCCCTCGGCCGACACCTCCTTGCCGATCATCTCCATGTCGAGATCGCGCAGGGCCTCGCCAAAGGTGGTGACGTCCTCCTCGGTCTCCTGGCGCATCTGCGAGACCTTGGCCTCGATGGCTTTGGCGCGTCGGGCCTCCACCTCGCGGGACTGACGCTGGGCACGCATCAGTGATGCCGTCGTTGCCACAAGTCCCACGAAGAACAGCAGGAAGAGCAGGAGGTCACCGGACATGATCACCAGAATGCTCTCTGAAATGGACACTCACAAGAAAAATCACGCTGCAAACCTCACTCATCGACGATCTCACAGATGACCTCGCCCGAGGCGACCGTCGAGCCGACCGTGGCATTGAGGTCACGGATGACGCCCGAGCGGTGGGCGGCCAGAGGCTGCTCCATCTTCATGGCCTCCATGACGACGATCTGGTCGCCCTCGTTGACCTGCTCGCCCTCGACGACATTGACCTTGACGATGGTTCCCTGCATCGGGGATGCCACCGATGTGCCGGTCGCCGCGGTGTGACGTCCCGCGCGGTTGCGACGGGTGGGGCGACGAGACTTCGTGCTGGGGGCCTGACGGGCGCCGTGCAGGGATGCCGGGATGCGCACCTCGACCCGCTTGCCGTTGACCTCCACGACAACCTCGCGAGGGGGCTCGGTGTCGGCGGACTCGCCCAAGGAACCGGTGTAGGGCTCGATCTTGTTGTCGAACTCGGTCTCGATCCAGTCGGTGAAGACGCCGAAGTGACCGTCGGTTGCGGTGAAGGCAGGGTCCTTGACGACCGCACGGTGGAAGGGGACGACAGTCGGCATACCGTCGATGACGATCTCGTCGAGGGCCCGGGCGGCGCGGGCCAGAGCCTGCTCTCGGGAGTCCCCCGTGACGATGAGCTTTCCGACGAGGGAGTCGAAGGCTCCCGGAACAGTCATGCCGGAGTGGTAGCCCTCGTCAACGCGGATACCGGGGCCACACGGCGGCTGCCACGAGGTCAGGGTGCCAGGCGCAGGCATGAACCCCATGCCGGGATCCTCGGCGTTGATGCGGAACTCGAAGGAGTGGCCGCGCAGTTTCGGATCCTCGGGCTCGAGGTGGCCGCCCTGGGCCACGTGGAACATCATCTGCACCAGGTCGACCCCGGCAACCTCCTCGGAGACCGGGTGCTCCACCTGCAGACGGGTGTTGACCTCGAGGAAGCTGATGGTCCCGTCCAGGCCGACGAGGAACTCGCAGGTTCCGGCACCGACATATCCGGCCTCCTTGAGGATGGCTCGGGAGGACTCGTAGAGACGGGTCAGCTGCTCGTCACTGAGGAACGGCGCCGGGGCCTCCTCGACGAGCTTCTGGTGACGACGCTGCAGGGAGCAGTCACGGGTCGAGATGATCTGCACGGTGCCGTACTGGTCGGCGACGCACTGGGTCTCGACGTGACGCGGCTTGTCGAGGTAGCGCTCCACGAAACACTCGCCGCGTCCGAAAGCAGTGACGGCCTCGCGCACCGCAGACTCGTAGAGATGGATGACCTCGTCCATCGAGCGAGCGACCTTGAGGCCGCGACCGCCGCCTCCGAAGGCGGCCTTGATAGCGATCGGCAGGCCGTGTTCCTTGGCGAACTCGACGACCTCCTCCGGGCCGTTGACCGGGTCGGCGGTGCCGGGAACGAGCGGGGCGCCGACCTTCTGGGCGATGTGACGGGCCTGAACCTTGTCGCCGAGAGCCCGAATGGCCTCCGGCGGCGGGCCGATCCAGATGAACCCGGCGTCGATGACAGCCTGGGCGAAGTCGGCGTTCTCGGAGAGGAACCCGTACCCGGGGTGGATCGCGTCGACCTCGGCCCGACGGGCAATGTCGAGGATCTTGTCCACGTCAAGGTAGGTCTGAGCAGGGGTCACGCCGTTGAGGGCGAAGGCCTCGTCGGCAAGCTTGACGAACAAGCCCTCGGAGTCCGAATCCGCATAGACAGCCACGCTCGTAATACCGGCGTCCTCGGCGGCACGGATGACGCGCACCGCGATCTCGCCACGGTTTGCGACGAGTACCCGTTTGATGGTCCTGTCCACGGTTCCTCCGATCGGCTCTCGGGGCGGGTGCCCCTCACGGCGAGTCTAAAGGGTCAGCGTTCGTCCATGGTCACTGTCCACGCCTTCTGGTTCCGAAAGTGCCGTATCGACGTCGCGTGGTACACCCGGAAGATCCGATGGCAACTGCCCGGTGTGGTGGCAGCTCCTGCTCGGATTACCGGGATTGCCATCGCGAATGCGCCGCGAGGCCGTCGTGACGGCTCACTCGGCCGCTAGCCTGACGGTCATGGCGACACCGCAGTTCATCGTGGACCTCAGACGTCACATCGGTCATGACCCGTTGTGGCTGTCCGGTAGTAGCGCGGTCGTGCTGCGCCAGGGGCCACGCGGACCCCAGGTTCTGCTCGTCAAACGTGCCGACACCGGAGCATGGACACCGGTCTGCGGAATCATCGAGCCGGGGGAGAGACCTGACGAGGCCATCCTTCGAGAGATTCGGGAAGAGACCGGGGTGACGGCGGAGATCGTCCGCCTGGTCCGTGTCAATGTCGCGGCCCCCATCACCTACCCCAATGGCGACCGCTGCCAGTTCCTCGATCACGACTTCCTGTGCCGATGGATCAGCGGGCAGCCGCGAGTGGGTGACGACGAGTCCAGCCAGACCGGTTTCTTCGACGTCGACGACCTGCCCGAGATGGCCCCGCGTCATCGCCGTCGCATCGAGACCGCGCTGCACTCGTCTGACCACGTCATCTTCAGCTCGGATGGGGATGACGACGGCGCTCTACGTGAGGAGACCCCATGAGTCTTTCCCACCTCTCCTCCCGGGTGTGGCAGCACGGGAAGGTCGTTGCCGAATCAGTCCCCCTGGAAACTCTGAGCGACGAACTCGCCGATGATCAGACACTGAGCTGGTATGACCTCACCGCTCCCGATCGCGAGGCCATCGACACCCTTGCCGACGAACTCGATCTGGAGTTCCACACCGTCGAGGATGCCGAGGCCCCCGGCGAGCGTCCGAAGGTCACCCGCTATCCCGACCATCTCTTCCTGACGACCTATGCCGCGACGATCGGCGAGACGAATGACCCCAACAGTCGCCTCATCGTGTCACGGGTCTCGGTGTGGGTGTTCGAACATGGCGTCGTCAGTGTCCATCGCGACGACCTGCCCGAGGTCAAGGAGATGCTCAACCGCCTCGACGCCAACCCCGATCTGGTCTCGAACGGCCCGATGGGCATCGTCCATGCCATTCTCGACGTCCTCGTCGACGGTCATTTCGACGTCGTCCAGCACCTGGACGACGTCGTGGAGCTCGTCGAGGATCAACTCTTCGACGACTCGATTGACACCCAGAAAGTGCAGTTGCGGGTGTATCGGCTGCGCAAGGAGTTGGTGCAGTTTCGTCGAGTCGTGCTCCCGATGCGCGAGATCGTCTCGACAATCAGCCGTCCGAGCAGGGAAGCCATGGCTGTTCCCCGGGTCCTCGAGCCGTACTTCAACGATCTGTACGACCACTCCATGCGCGTCTCGGAATGGTCCGATTCCCTGCGGGACCTCGTCGCGACGATCTTCGAGACGAATCTGTCCATCCAGGACGCCAAACTCAACACCGTCATGAAGAAGTTGGCCGGGTGGGCTGCCATCATCGCCGTCCCAACCCTCATCACGGGGTGGTTCGGACAGAACGTTCCCTTCCTGGGTGATGGCCGACCGTTGGGGTTGTGGATCTCCGTCGGGCTCATCATCGTGTCGAGCCTCGTGCTGTACCTGGTTTTCCGTAAGGAAGACTGGATCTGAGGAGACCAATAGGCGTCTGACAGTGCAGAACTCTCGTCCTCAGATTGCATCAATTAGGTAAGACTGCATGCCGTACCGGCACATGTGAGACACCCCGCGGCTGGACAGATCGTGCTGCGCCAGATTGACCTCGGGTCGTCTCTGTCCATCGTCATCGAATTGTGCAGCGGAGTGCTTTCCTGGCCCTGCCGCTTACCGGAAAGGACCGCGGACGACCCAAGAAGGGACCTCCTGACGCCGCCATGGGCGGTTCCGTCAATTTCAGACGGTGTCGTGGTCGCTCCCCGGCAACTCCCGACATCACCGGGCAAGACTCCTAAACTGGCCGACGTGACGAAGATTGCACTAGCCATTGCCGGGTCCGAGGCCTCCGGTGGCGCCGGAGCCCAGACCGACCTCAAGACCTTCCACCAGCTCGGGGTGTTCGGATGCACGTCCCTGACCTGCATCGTCTCCTTCGACCCCGACAACGACTGGGGACATCGATTCGTGCCGGTCGATCCTCAGGTCATTCATGATCAGATCGAGGCCGCCGTCGCCGTCCACGGCCAGATCGACGCCGTCAAGATCGGCATGCTCGGTACCCCGACGACCATCGGCGTCGTCGCCGAGGCCTTGGAGACCTACAAGTTCCCCAAGGTCATCCTCGACCCCGTCCTCATCTGCAAGGGCCAGGAGACGGGTGCCGCCCTCGACACCGACAACGCCCTGCGTGAGCAGATCCTGCCGCATGCCGACGTCATCACGCCGAACCTCTTCGAGACGCAGACCCTCGCCGGCGTGGACGAGATCACCTCGGTCGAGGCCCTCAAGGATGCTGCCAAGAAGATCGGTGACCAGGGAGTTCCGGTCGTCATCGCCAAGGCCGGCACCCTGTTGAACACCGGCACCGCCCTGGACGTCTACTACGACGGCCACGACTGCGAGGTCCTCGAGGTTCCCGCCGTCGGTCAGGAGCGCGTCTCCGGTGCTGGCTGCACGCTGGCCGCCGCGATCACCGCGGAGATCGCCAAGGGAGCCAGTCCGCTGGACGCCGCCCGCGCCGCCAAGCAGGTCGTCGTCTCGGCCATCGAGAACCGGATGCACGGCAACGCCCCGTTCGACTGCGTCTACCAAGGCAATTACCGGGCCTGATCATTCATGACTTGACCCCGGCGGACATCCGCCGGGGTCAAGTCATGTCTCGGTCCGTCATGATCACAGAAGTTGGGGTCAGCGTCGGAAGACCGGACGCACCGACAGCTCCTCGATCATGGCCTCGGGGCTGGCCTCCAGGGCCGCGCGAACGGTGACGGCGACGGACTGTGGCCGCAGGTGCTCGGAGGCGTCGTAGGGACGTCCGGCTTGGGCCTGCAGTTCCACCTGCATGTCGGTGTCGACACGACCGGGGTGGATTGACGTCACCCGTACGACACCACGCTCCTCCTCGCGCAGGGCATTTGTGAGGGCTCGCAGGGCGTACTTCGAGGCCGCGTAAACCCCACCGCCAGCCGGGGTCCGCAAGAAACCAGATCCGGAATTAATCATGACGATGTCGCCATGGCTGGTCCTCAGCAGGGGCAGCACGAGGCGAGTGAGGTCGGCGACGGCGACAACATTGATCTCCAGCACTCGACGCCACTCCTCGCGGGTCTGGGCTGCGATCTCGCCGGGAGACGCGGCGCTCACCCCGGCGCTGTTGACGAGAACATCGAGACTGTCCAGCTGAGACACGGCTGCCGCGGTGGCCTCCTCGTCAGCCAGATCGACGACGAAGGGGGAGGCGTCAGGCAGTTCAGAGACCACCTTCTCGACGGCCTCGCGGCGGCGTCCTCCCACGATGATGTGGTGGTCTCGCCCCAGTTCCTCGGCGATCGCCCGTCCGATGCCGCGCGTCGCCCCGGTCACGAGGACTTTCTTGGTGTGCTGGTCGTTGTGTGAAGTTTCCGACGTCGTGGGGGTTTCCATGACGCAACCGTACTCGTCTTGCCAGCGAGCAATTCCGGGTTGTGGTTGGCTACCGTCATGGCAGAAAGCACGTGCGATGTCAGATCCGAAGTCGGGCGGTTGCGGACAGCCATCCTGCATCGCCCCGGCGACGAATTGCGCAGACTGACCCCTCGCAACAACGACAAGCTCCTCTTCGATGCAATGCCGTGGGTCGACCAGGCCCAGCGTGACCACGACATTTTCGCCTCGATCCTTGAGGACCGCGGCGTCGAGGTCCTCCTGCTCGGAGAGCTCCTGTGCGAAACCCTTGACGACGAGGTTGCTCGGCAGCAGGCCCTTGACGATCTGCTCACCGATTTGAGATATGGCGACGGGCTGCGCAGATACCTGCGTCAGCGTCTGTCAGAGCTGTCCAGCGAGATGTTGACGAAGGTGCTCATGGCTGGTCTGTCCAATGGTGAACTGGCCACCGTTGAACCCGCTGCACCCCGCAGCCTGGTGACGAGCCTGCTGGCTCCCGAGGACTTCATCATCGACCCGCTTCCGAACCTGCTCTTCACCCGCGACTCCAGCGTCTGGGTGGGTAACCACCCGGCCGTGACATCCCTGACGATGCCAGCACGGCGCCGCGAAACCCAACTGACTGACCTCATCTATCGTCACCATCCGAGGTTCCGGGGGCACGGTGACTGTTACGGCTGGCGGCTGGAGAACCTGGAAGGTGGGGACGTCATGCATCTGGGTGAGCAGGTCATGGCGATCGGTGTAGGGGAGCGCACCACTCCGTCGGGGGCCGAGCGTCTGGCGCGTACCGCCTTCGAGCTGGGAGTGGCGCACACCGTGCTGGCCGTGCCGATCCATCAGCAGCGCGCCACCATGCACCTGGACACCGTGTGCACCATGGTCGACGTCGACGCCGTCGTCATGTACCCGCAGATTGCCGACAGTCTGACGGCTGTTCCGCTCACTCCTGTCGGTGACGACATTCGTATCGGTGAGCCGACACCGTTCCTGACGGCCGCCGCCGACGCTCTGGGGATCGAGCGAATGCGCGTCATCGACACTGGCCTCGACCCCGTGACCGCCGAGCGTGAGCAGTGGGATGACGGCAACAACACCCTCGCCCTGGCGCCACGCGTGGTGGTGGCCTATGAGCGCAACACGAACACCAATGCTCGTCTGGAGGCCGCCGGCATCGAGGTACTGACGATTCCGAGCTCGGAGCTGGGGTCAGGACGTGGTGGCCCACGGTGCATGTCGTGCCCGGTGCTGCGCGACGAGCTGTGAGGTGACATCGCGATAGCATCACCGGCATGAGGTCCAGAGCAGCGGTCGTAGCGACGGCACTGCTCGTCGTGGCAGGGTGCGCTCCCTCGCACGAGGGAGCCGTGCCCACCCCGGCCATCGGTTCACCGACCCCGGCACCGGCTGGGGAGGAGACCCTGGCGAGCCTGGGGTTCGAATATGGTCCGCGGAACTTCCGTCTACCCCAGGGGCTTGACGTCACGATGCGGGTCGATCACGTCAACAACATCACCCTGCTCACCCAGCCCGACACTTCCGGAAAGATGCATGACTTCCTGGCACAGAACCTGCCTGCGTCGGGGTTCACGGTGACCGGGGATGGCAATGGGTCATTGACATTCACCTCGAACAGCCCCGACACCACGGGCTGGACCGGGGCGTTCACGAGCTCCGATGAGGCTGCTGGGCTGACCCTCCGGCACCGCTGAGCGTCGGTCCCGCGCGGGTCAGTGCCGCGCATACCCTGGCTCAGGACAGGTGCCCGCCCCTGGGCCCGTTCCACAGCGAGGACCATTCGACGTCAAGGTCCATGAGCATCTGACGCACCAATGGCAGGGAGATGCCGGTGACGTTGTGGGGGTCGCCATTGATACGGGTGATGAAGGCGCCGCCCAGGCCGTCGATGGTGAAGGCACCAGCCACCTTGGCCGGCTCGCCGCTGCTGACGTAGGCATCGATCTCGGCGTCAGTGAGATCTGCGAAGGTGACGACGGTTTGGCCGACGCGGGTCTGCTCGCGGATCTGACCGTTCTCGATGACGGCGATGTGGTGTCCGCTGACGAGGACGCCCTGGTGACCTCTCATCCGGCGCCACCACTGCCGGGCACGGTCAGCGGTGTGGGGCTTGCCGAGGACACGTCCGTCGAGATTGAGTACGGAGTCGCAGGCCACCACGATCGTCCGGTCGGCGGGGTGCTCGTCAAGGGCCCCGGAGCCGATGACCGAGTGGGCCTTGAGGCGGCACAGCCGGGCCGTCATGGTGGCAGCGTCCTCCCCAGGAAGGCGGCTCTCGTCAGCTCCCGAGGCGATGACGACGGGTTCGATGCCGGCTGAGCGCAACATACGCAGTCGGGCGGGCGATTTCGATGCGAGAACGAAACGGGTCGTCATGTCAGTAGCGCCGCAGAGATCCCCGCCAGGCCGCCTGGCCGGGCATGAAGGGTTCACGGATGGTGCGCCAGTAGGACTTCCAGCCGAAGGCGATCGGTCGGTCGTCCGGCACGTAGGCGTCCGGGCCCGGACGGGTGAGCTCGGTCAGCACCGCGACGAGGGCGCCAAGCTCCTCGTCGGTGAGATTTCCCCTGGTGACCTTGATCGGATCGTCGTCCATGGTGTGCTCACTCACAGCGGGATGTTCCCGTGCTTCTTGGGAGGCAGCGCCTCGCGCTTGGTGCGCAACAGACGCAGGGTACGGATGACCGAGGCGCGGGTCTCGTGCGGGTGGATGACCTGGTCGATCCATCCTCGCTCAGCTGCCTGGTACGGGTTCGACAGGGTCGTCTCGTACTCGTCGATGAGCTCCCTGCGCTTGACCTCCGGATCGGGATCGGTGGCCAAGGTGCGGCGGTGCAGGATGCTGACGGCTCCTTCAGCACCCATGACGGCGATCTGGGCTGTGGGCCAGGCGAGGTTGACGTCGGCTCCGAGGGTCTTGGACCCCATGACGATGTAGGCGCCGCCGTAGGCCTTGCGGGTGACGACGGTCAGCAGCGGCACGGTGGCCTCGGCGTAGGCGTAGATGAGCTTGGCGCCACGACGGATGATGCCCTCGTGCTCCTGCTCGACGCCGGGCAGGAATCCAGGGGTGTCGACGAAGGTGAGTACCGGGATGTTGAAGGAGTCGCAGGTCCGGACGAACCGGGCAGCCTTCTCGGAGGCATTGATGTCGAGGGTGCCGGCGTTGACCATTGGCTGGTTGGCGACGATGCCGATGACGCGGCCCTCGATGCGTCCGAATCCGCAGATGACGTTCGGGGCGAAGAGCTCGTGGATCTCCAGGAAGGTGTCCTCGTCGAGCACGGTCGTGATGATCTCGTGCATGTCGTACGGATGGTTCGCGGAGTCCGGAATGAGGACGTCGAGCTTGCGGTCGTGATCGGTGATCGTCAGGTCGGCCTCACCGTCGTCGTAGAACGGCGGATCCTCCAAGTTGTTTTGTGGCAGGTAGCTGACCAGGTCGCGGACGAACTCCAGGGCGTCGTCCTCGTCATTGGCCAGGTAGTGGGAGTTGCCCGACTTCGTGGAATGGGTACGAGCGCCGCCCAACTCCTCGAGGGAGACGTCCTCGCCGGTGACCTGCTTGACGACGGCCGGGCCGGTGATGAACATCTGGGAGGTCTGGTCGACCATGACGATGAAGTCGGTGAGGGCGGGGGAATAGACGTGACCGCCAGCTGCGGCGCCCATGATGATGGAGATCTGGGGGATGACGCCGGAAGCCCTGGTGTTGCGGCGGAAGATGTCACCGAACCGGGCCAGGGAGGCCACGCCTTCCTGAATACGAGCGCCGCCGCCCTCGTTGATGCCGATGAGGGGGCAGCCTGTCTTGACGGCGAAGTCAATGATCTTGCAGATCTTCTCGCCGTAGACCTCACCCAAGGACCCACCGAAGATCGTGACGTCCTGGCTGAACACACAGACCGGACGACCATGGATCGCACCGACACCGGTGATGACGCCGTCGGTGTAGGGACGCTTGCGTTCCATGCCGAAGTTCGTCGAGCGGTGGCGAGAGAACTCATCGAGCTCGGTGAAGGAATCCTCGTCCAGCAGCCGCAGGATGCGCTCCCTGGCGGTCATCTTTCCGGCGGCGTGCTGCTTTTCGATGGCCGAGGGGGATGCGGCATTGACGGCCTCGTCGATCCTCCGACCGAGGTCGGCGATCTTTCCTGCCGTGGTGTGGATGTCGATCTCCATGAGTTGAGACTATCCGTCACAGGCGACAAGCGTGGCGTCGGGCCGCTTTCCGGGATGGATGGCGGCCATGCGGACCGTGGCTGTCACGAGCTTCCGGAAGTTCCACGGCATCATCGGGCCGGTGACTGGCTGGTCGTCTGGGCCAGGGATGAGCTGCTGCGCTGCTCGATGGCTTACGGATAGTCTGGACGGGTGCCTTCCACGCCTGCTGCCATTGCTGATCGCGTCATCGAGCTTGCCGGGAACACGATGTTCACCGGGCCGTGCGGAGGGGGGATTGCCTGTGTCGACTCCACCGGCTCGACCAACGCTGACATGGTGTCCTTCGTCCGCGCCGGGGGAACCTCGTTCCGCCTCCTCGTTGCTGATCACCAGGAAGGCGGACGAGGACGTTTCTCACGCAGTTGGCACGACGTCCCGGGAACGAATCTGGCGATCTCTGCCCTGGTGCCCAATGATCGTCCCGCCCAGGACTGGGGCTGGCTCTCGATGGTGGCCGGACTCGCCGTCGTCGAGGCCATCGAGGAGGTTGGCGGGGCTGATCGCTCGCGGGTGACGTTGAAGTGGCCCAATGACGTCCTGGTGGATCTTGGCACCGACCATGGTGGCAAGGTGAGCGGGATCCTGTCGGAGCGCGTCGACGGACCTGCTGGTCCTCACGCCGTCATCGGGATCGGGATCAACGTGTCGATGGGGACCGACGAACTGCCCGTCCCGACGGCGACCTCCCTGGCGTTGTGCGGGTTGAATCACGACAAGAACGAGCTGTTGGCCAGCCTGCTGGTCCACCTCGACGAATTGCTGACGGTGTGGCTGGCGACCGGAACCGTGCGAGATCAGTACGTGGCGCGGTGTGACACCGTCGGTGCCCCGGTACGACTGACCTTCGACCCGGAGACCATCGGTGGCGGTGACGAGGCCGTCGACGGTGTCGGCGTCGACGTGGATGTCGACGGTGCCATCGTGGTGGAAACCTCGGAAGGACGTCGCACCTTCAACGCCGGAGACGTCAACCATCTGCGCACCAGGTGAGTTTCACCACGGCACCCTGAACGTCCCGACCACCTAGACTGCTGACCATGACGACCCACATCCTGGCCCTTGGTGGCGGCGGTTTCTCGATGTCGAACCGTGGTGAGCCCACCGCTCTCGACCGTCACATCCTTGACCTGTCCGGAAAGTCCTCACCCCTGGTGTGTTTTGCCCCCACCGCGGCAGCCGATGACCCGGTTTACGTCAATCGTTTTCTGGCCGCCTACTCGGCGCTGGGTGTGCGGACCATGGTGCTGACCCTGTGGCAGGGGGCTGCGGAGTCGGTGGAGCGTCTTTCCCAGGCTGACGTCATCGTGTCGGGTGCCGGCTCGGCGGCCAACCTCATGGCGCTCTGGCGGATGCACGGGGTTGACCACGTCATCCGGCGGATGACGTCCTCGGCGGACGACGTCGTGCTCGCCGGGGTCGCAGCCGGTGCGGCGTGCTGGTTCTCCGGCTGTCTCACGGACGCATTCGGTGACCTGCGTGCGTGGCGAGGTGGAATGGGTCTGCTCGACGGGTCGTTCTGCCCCCACTTCGACGGCGAGTCGGAGCGCGCCCCGATCTACGCACAGTCGGTTGCCAATGGGGTTCTCCCCGCTGGTTACGCAGTCGATGACGGAGCCGCAATCCACTTCGTCGACGGTGAGTTCTCCGTCGCCGTTGCTGAGCGTGAGGAGGCCACGGTCTCGAGGTTCTCCGCATCCGAGGAGCCGACCTCGTCGGGAATCCTGCGCGAGGAGCTCGACGTCACCGTGCTGTGACATTCCACGGTTGCTGATAGTCGTCGAGGTCCTCGTCGCCGTCATAACGCCCGTCGGTCAGGTCCGCGAAGAGGTCTGCCACTCGGCGGGCGCCCGGGACGTCATCGAGGACCAACTGGTCTGACGGTGTGGTGAGGATGAGCTTTCCACAGCCCATCATTCGATCGACGACGTCGGCCTGCCAGGACACGTCGACGAGGCTGTCAATCATGACGTCGTGACCCCGTCTGACGATGACGCCATGACGCAGCATCACACGTCGGTCGGTGATCGTCATGGTGGTGGTGAACCACTTCATCCACGGGATGATGGTACCGACGATGATGAGCGCGACTGCGACGATCGCGACGATTGGCCAGTACTGGGCTCGTATCTCGAGCGTCATGAGTCCGAGCAGCGCGGCAGCCCCGATGACTGCGACGAACCCCATGACGACAGGCCAGAACAGTGCTTTCGCGTGACGGCGGGAGTGCACCAGCACCGTCTCGTCACGATTGCGCCGCAGTGGCTGTCCGACTCGCACCATGTTTCCAGTATGGACGACCCCGCAATGTGAACGCGTGACGTGCGGTCAGTGGCTAGGCATGAGGTACGAGTGAGTGCCATGCCCTTACGCGTGCGGTCTGTGTCCCAGACAGTCCTCCTGCGTGTCCACGTCATGTTCGAGAGTGTCCGCACCGGCCTTGACCCAGCCGTCCTGGGGCCCTCACCTGGTTGGTGAGGGCGGCTGCGGCCAGCTGTCCCTGCAACACTCGTGGAGAACCCGGAAAGACGGCTGCGCTCTGCTTGATGAGATGGCAGCAGCCCTTCATCTTTTCGGCCGTTCCACGGGCGATCGCTGATAACCCTCGGCCGGTGTCCGGATGGGAAGCCGACGTGAAGACGATTCGACAGGGAAATCCACGGGTGGAAGATCCGGGAGAACAGCTCTTCCGCGGTTCTGTGTCCGGTGGCCGTTACGATGAAGGTCGTGACCTCCTACACCATTGGAATCATTGGCGGCGGGCAGCTTGCCCGCATGATGCACCAGGCTGCGATCGGATTGGGGGTGCGCACCCGTCTGCTGGCCTCCGACCCTGACGAGTCCGCGGCCCAGGTGATGTCTGATGTCGTCGTCGGCTCCCATCTCGACCACGACGCCGTCATGGACTTCGCAGCTGGGTGTGACGTCGTGACCTTCGATCACGAGCACGTGCCGACCGTCCTCGTCGAGGAGATGGAGCAGGCAGGGTGTGCCGTCCGCCCCGGATCGGCCGCGATGGTCCATGCTCAGGACAAGGTCGTCATGCGTGAATTCATGGCGAAGGAGGGATTCCCGAACCCGGCCTGGAAGGTCTGTGACACCCCCGACGATCTCGTCGCCTTCGGTGCGGACCACGGCTGGCCCGTCATCGCCAAGACGTCTCGCGGCGGATATGACGGCAAGGGAGTCTTCAAGATCGACGGACCTGACGGTGCCGGGGAACCCTTCGAGGCTGCCGGCGGACTGGCCGACGGCAAACAACCGATTCGTATCCTCGTCGAGGAGTTCGTCGATTTCCGACGCGAGCTCTCTGCCGTTGTCGTCCGCTCCCCGTCGGGTCAGGGAGCCGCCTATCCGGTCACGGAGACCATCCAGCGTCACGGGGTCTGCGCCGAGACCATCAGCCCGGCGCCGAAGATGTCCTCGGACCGCCAGGTGGAGTTGCAGACCATGGCCCTGGACATTGCTGGGCGTCTCGACGTCGTCGGTGTCCTCGCCGTTGAGCTCATGGAGCGCGAGGACGGTTCCGTCATCGTCAATGAGCTGGCGACCCGCCCCCACAACACCGCCCATTGGACCATCGACGGTGCCGAGACGAGCCAGTTCGAGAACCACATGCGAGCCGTGCTCAACCTTCCGCTCGGCTCACCGGCCCTGACAGCCCCCGTTGTCGTCATGGCCAATGTCCTCGGCGGGTCTGAGGAAGACCTGACCGGGGCTCTGCAACACTGTTTCGCTCGTGACCCGGAACTGCGCGTCGAGTTGTACGGGAAGTCCGTGCGACCCGGCCGCAAGGTCGGTCACGTCACCTGCCTCGGTGACGACGTCGAGACGACTCGCCGCCGGGCGCGCCACGCCGCCGCCTACCTCATGGGAGAACACGATGCCTGAGACCACCGCCAACAGCCGCAAGCCGCGTCGCGGCAAGAAGGTCGAGACAGCGGCCGGAGCCGCATGCCGGTTGGCTGGTGACGCCACGGGCCCGCAGGTGTCGATCATCATGGGTTCGGACTCCGACTGGCCGACGATGGAGCCCGCCGCCCAGGTGCTCACCGACTTCAACGTGGGATTCGAGGCGGAGGTCGTCTCGGCTCACCGGATGCCCGAGGACATGGTCGAGTTCGGCCGTGGCGCCCACGAGCGCGGTATCAAGATCATCATCGCCGGTGCCGGTGGTGCTGCCCATCTGCCCGGCATGGTCGCCGCGTTGACCCCGCTGCCGGTCATCGGAGTGCCGGTTCCGCTGGCCCATCTCGACGGCATGGACTCCCTGCTGTCCATCGTCCAGATGCCTGGTGGTGTACCGGTGGCGACGGTCGGCGTCGGTAATGCCAAGAACGCCGGTCTGCTGGCCGTGAGGATTCTTGCCGCATCGAATCCCGAGCTGTGCGACGCCATGGTTAAGTACCAGACCGAGCTGCACGACATGGCGGCCGCCAAGGGGGAGAAGGTGCGCACCCACTCGCGCCCCTGAGCGAGTCATCGATACGCGGATGGCCCCGAACCGTTGCGGCCCGGGGCCAGTTCGCTGCCTCCAGACCCTTGGTCAGATCAGGGACAGGGTCAGCGACAGATCAACCGGGTGGGCGTACAACCGGTGGGACATGATCGGCATCGGACCGCAGGAGGTCGATCCCAGTGGGGCCGAGAGGGCGTCCAAGGTCAGCCAGGTGTGCCCGTCGGGCTCCAGATCCCAGGTATGGTCGGCGCTGAACAGGGCCTTGGACGTCCACGGGCGAACCGCGAATGCCGGCCAGCCGCCATCAGCGGCGACGTGCAGACCACCGTCGGGGCCGGTGATCGTAAGCTCGTGGACGCCCTGACGAAGACCGTTCTCCTGAGGCATGACGTAAGGCGTCTGGAGGCTGGCGACGTCGGAGTTCCAGCGTCCCCAGGTGGCGGCGTGCTGGGAATCCGGGTAGTTCTCCGTCGGGCCGAGTCCGAACCAGGACACGGTGCTCCACTCATCCGGCAGCCCCATGGTCACGCCGATGCGCCCCAGCATTGCTGGCCAGTGCCCGTGCGGTTCGACGTGGAGGTCGAGATGGATCCCTTCGGATCCCTCGTCGACCTGGACGGCTTGCCAACTCCACGTCGTCGTCATGGAATCTCGAGCAGCTGCTGCGGCACTACGAGTGACGACGACCAGGTCATCTCCCTCCTCGCGCACCGAGACCGTGGTGTGGACGAGCCGGTCGAGACCGGCAGCCAATGCGGAGCCACCAATGTTGTTACGAGCCAGGCTGCTGGCCCGGTCGTTGTCGATCAGGGCGCGGAAGAGATCGAGAACCGGTGTAACGATGCCGTTCCCGCCCAACTCCACGAGACGACCACGACGGTCGAAGCGAGCAGGTCCGAGAACCCAGCCGCTACCGTCGCGACGCGGATGGGACGATGCCGGAGGACACGGACGGGGGAGAGGCTCGGGGATCAGCAGGCCCGACGCCCGTGTCACCACGTGGCCCGCCTGAGCCCAGATGGTGTCCTCGACTAACCTGGCCTCGACGACGACGACCATCCGGTCGGAGATCTCGTCGGGAACCGGCACGGATCCGGTCCAGGACTGATGAGCGGGCAGTGCTCCGATGTCCAGAACACCTTCGTCGGTGACCTTGCCGTCGTCGACGAGTTGCCAGACGAATTCGAGATCGGACAGATCGGCGAAGTCGAGGCGGTTGATGACGGTGATGCCGTCGCCGGCGCGCAAACGTGACCCGTCGACCTCGATGCGCACCGCACCCATCGTCGCCGTGAACTCCAGCAGGCCAGGCGAGGGGGTGCGATCGGGCATGACGAGCCCGTCGCAGACGAAGTTTCGATCGTGCAGCACCTCGCCGAAGTCGCCGCCATAGGCATATCCGCGTCCGGTGTCGATGCCGTGGTCGATCCACTCCCAGATGAATCCGCCGTGCATACGATCGCGGTGGAAATGCGGGTCGAAACAACGTTCCTCGTAGTCAGCGAGCTCACCAGGGCCATTGCCCATGGCGTGGGCGAACTCGCACATGAAGAAGGGCAGCCCGAGCTCGCGGCCGGTCTGCGGAACAGGCTCGGCGCCCGGCATGACAGTACGGTCGCGGACGGCCTCGACCCACTCCATCCTCGGGTACATGACGGTCCACACGTCGGAGATGGTGTGGGCATGGTCGCCCTCGTAATGGGTGAACCGGGACGGGTCGCGATGCTTGACCCAGTCGTTCATGAGGCGGATGCCCTCACCGCAGTGGGACTCGTTGCCCATCGACCATCCGATGATCGAGGGGTGATTCTTGTCCCGTTCCACGGTGCGCTGGACGCGGTTGAGCAGGCAGTCGTACCAGCGGTCGTCGCCAGTGGGGTTTCCGTCCCAGCCGCCCCACTCGAAGCCGTGGGTCTCCAGGTCGCACTCCAGAAGCACCCAGACGCCGTACTCGTCGCACAGGTCGAGGAAGCGGGCGTCCGGTGGGTAGTGTGAGGTGCGGATGGCATTGACGCCGTGACGCTTCATGAGTTCGAGGTCGGCGCGCATGGTCTCCTCGTCGAGGGTGCGTCCGGTGTGCGGATCCCACTCGTGGCGGTTTACGCCGCGGAAGACGACCTTGTGTCCGTTGACGATGATGACGTCCCCGTCGATGGCGACGGTGCGGAATCCGATCCGCAGGGAGACGGTCTCGGAGCCCGTTGAGACGGTGGTGTCGTAGAGCCTGGGGGTCTCAGCTGTCCAGGGCTGCGCGTCGGGGACGGTCACCTCGGTGTTGCAGGTGGTGGTGACGCCGAGTTCCGGGATGGCGACGGTGGCGCCGTCGGGTCCGTCAATGGTGATCTTGGCGGCGCCGTCCTCCCAGGATGCATGGACGAAGAGGTCGTCGATGCCGCCCTGCGGGCGTGCCAGCAGCGTGACCTTGCGGAAGATCCCCGACATCCGCCACATGTCCTGGTCCTCCAGGAAGGTGCCGTCGGACCATTGACTGACGGCTACTGCCAGCACATTGCGGCCGGGGCGCAGTTGCGCAGTGACGTCGAACTCACTGGTGAGACGCGAACCCTTGGTCCAACCCAGTTCGACTCCGTTGAGCCAGACGCGGGCGAAGGAGTCGACTCCCTCGAAACGCAGCAGCACCCGGTCAGCATTGGTGAACGTCTCACTGACCTGGAAGGTGTGGCGGTAGCACCCGGTCGGGTTCTCATTGGGAACGACGATGTCTTCGTCGGAAGCCGGAACCGGAATCGGGTAGTTGACGTTGAGATAGGCGGGGCGCCCGAACGGTGCTTCGCCCGCCGGGTCGGTCATCTGCCACATCGAGGGAACGGCGAGGTTGACGAAGTCGGTGTCGTCGAATCCAGGGTCGAAGAAACCTTCCGGTGCGTCAAAGGGGGAGTCGACGAGCTGGAAACGCCACGTTCCAGACAGGTCGAGGGTCGGGGCATCGGTGTGCAGGTGAGCCCGTGGGGCCACAGGCCCCTGCCACGGGACGAGGTTCGTCAGGGCGGCGTCGATCCCCGGAGCGGTGTCGGCATTGGCAACCATGGACACCACCATAGAACCTGATGATGAAAACGTGTACACCGCGATGTCAGAGGGTGAGCGCTGAGGTGATTCGAGGTGTGGTCTCGCTCGGCAGGCTGATGATGCCGTGGTGGTCCCGGAAGATGCGTGTCGCACAAGCAGGTGGGATGGCAGTACCGCCACGATTTTCCGGAGCTACCACGGCCTGTCCGCGTGATCAGGGCTGTGACGGGCGAGCCAGGCCGTGGTAGTGCGACCGAGAGGAGAGTTGATGGAGACACCGACCTCGGCGTTTCAACGTCAGATCAGGACAGCTCGGTCACCCTTGAGGTGTCACCGCTCCTCAGCTCGTCCCACAGCTGGGCAGCCTTCCTGTCATTCCACAGCACCGAGGAACCGGCCGAGGTGTTGGCCGAGACCGTCGACACCGGGACCGTCATCTTGATGCCGTCGTTGCCGGAAACCTTCATGAGACCGCGAGCGGTCTTGAGTGCGATCAAGGTCGAGGTGTCGGTGCCGAGCTTCACCGCATCCGAGGCCGCCATGTTGAGGTTCCAATATCGCACCGGATTGATGAAGGTCCACGGGCTGAGAGCCTTCGTCGCGACCTGGGAAGCCACCTTCTGCTGCCTCTTGACGCGCCCCAGGTCACCCTCGGGATCGGCCTTTCGCATGCGGACATATCCCAGGGCCTGAACCCCGTCGAGGGTCTGGGTGCCGGCAGGAAGGTTGGTGTGGGAATCCTTGTCGACCATCGGATTGTCGAGGGTCACCTTGACTCCGCCGACCGCATCGACCATTTCCACGAAGCCACCGAACCCGATCTCGACGTAGCCGTTGACACGCAGGTCAGTGGCCTTTTCGATCGTTTGGACCAGTAGCTTGGCGCCACCAATCGAGTATGCGGCGTTGAGCTTGTTGTGATGGTGCCCCGGGATGGGCAGGTACGAGTCGCGCGGCAGGGAGATCAGGACGTTCTTTCCCTCCGGCGGCATGTAGAGCAGCAGCATGGTGTCGGTGCGAAGACCGCTCTCGGTGCCGGTACCCAACTCCTTCTGCTGTTTCGTCGTGAGGTTTTGCCTCTCGTCGGTGCCGACGAGGAGCACGAGGGTACCGGGATGGCTTGCACCCCGCGGACCGTCGGGAGTGGCATCGACGGTTCCGGTCCGACTCAACGCATAGGACGGTACGGCGACAAGCCACACCAACCACGCCAACAACAGCACCATGATGACCTTGAAAGGGTGCCGACGCTTGCGAGGGCGCGGTGCGGGACGACTCGCAGGCTGCCGCGGCCGAGGAGGAGGGGCTTGACGCGGGGGGCGACGGGCCGGTTGGGCACCCAGCCGGTACGGATCACCAGTGGGCCGTGGGGATGACGTCGACCGTGGGCGCGGTCGGGCGGATCGGTCGGCACCCTGTCGGGATTGCGGACGGCGACCACCTTGCGATCGACCCGCCCCACTGTGGGGTCGGCCCGATTCGCTGTGCGGTGCATTTATCGGATCGATACGGGTGGCGTCATTGGCGTCAACTCCGTATAGCCAGTCCAGGTCGGACTGACGAGATCGCTTGTCGCGGGGACCGCGCCCAGTGTCCCGATTAGGCATGGATTCCACGGTAGTCGCAGGGCAATGCAGATTGGTGAAGCTTATTGGGCGAGTCCCGTGTGCCTCAGGATTCACAGTTTCTCCCGAACTGGCACAATGTCGTTCATGTCGTCATACCTCGCGCCCCCGGTCAGTGTTGTCATACCGGTGAGGAACGAGGAACGGTATCTCGAGGAATCGGTGGCCGGTGTCCTCAATCAGGGCTACCCGGGACAGATGGAGGTCATCCTCGCCATCGCTCCCAGCGCTGACCGCACCGCTGAGATCGCTCAGGAGCTGGCTGCCCGGGACGATCGCATTCGGGTCATCGACAATCCCGGCGGCACCACCCCCAAGGCCCTTAACCTCGGTGTGGCCGCTTCTCAGTACGAGATCATCGTGCGCGTCGACGCTCACGGTGAGCTCGGCCCGGAGTACATCGCGACGGCTGTCGAGTTGTTGGAGCGAACCGGGGCGGCCAATGTCGGTGGAGTCATGGACGCCAAGGGTCGTACCCCCTTCGAGCAGGCCGTCGCCGTCGCCTACACGTCGAAGCTCGGCCTGGGTAGCAGCGCCTTCCACCAGGGAAATGCCCCTGAAGGGCCAGCGGAAACGGTCTTCCTCGGGGTGTTCCGCAAGGCGGATCTTGAGGCCGTCGGCGGCTTCTGCCCCGAATTCGATCGGGCTCAGGACTGGGAGCTCAACTACCGTCTGCGGCAGTCCGGACGAGAAGTGTGGTTCAGCCCCGATCTCCGGGTGACCTACCGACCCCGTTCCACCGTCAAGGCGTTGGCCCGGCAGTTCTTCCGCACCGGCCAGTGGCGTCGTGAGGTCATGCGTCGCCATCGCGACTCGGTGAGCCTGCGCTATCTGGCCGCTCCCATTGCGGTCACCGGAGTGGTGACGGGAACGGCCCTCGGAATCGTCGGAATCGTCGAGGCAGCCAGAGGCAAGCCGTGGCTGAAGCGTTGGCCGCTCATCGGATGGGCGGCTCAGCTGGGCTATGGAAGCATCATCGGGATTGGATCGGCCGCGATGAAACGCGACATGGATCCGGGCGTCCGGGCTCGACTGCCCGTGGTGTTGGCGATCATGCACATGAGTTGGGGAGTCGGATTCCTCGTCGGTCTCGGCGAGCGTTCCGAGGACTGATCTCACACCTCGACGGCGCCCTCTTGAGTGGTGATGGCAGCGACATCGTCGCTCGACTCGACCAGGACGAGTGACCCGCCGCCGAGCAGGCAGCTGACGAGGGTCGTGGCGACGAGTTCCCCGCCACCGACCCGAATCCGTTCCGGGGAGAGCAGCACCGGTCGGTCCAACGGCACGACGCCGCACAGCTGCTCGCCGGTCCATTCCTGGCATCCCTTGAGCCACACTGACCCGGACGTGGCGGGTCGTGCAGTGACGAGGTCGTCGGGGCCAGCCAGCACGTCAGCGTTGTCGATGGCCCCCGGAACGAGGTTCTGGCACGGGGTTGCCAGTGGCGTGAGGCTGCACTGGACGAGGACCTCGGGGGAGTCAACAGGGTCGGTGTCCGGGCCGATCACTTCCACTGTGGCTTCGTCCAGCCCGGTGAGGTCAGCCCGCAGACCGGCCCACCAGGAGGACAGCAGCCACACACAACTGGTCCAGTGGCCAGGGCGCTGCCCGAAGACCGACAACCTCGCGACGTCTCCTGCCGCGATTCCCTCGGAGTCGAGCAGGTGAACCGATTTGGTCACCCAGGTCAGCAGGGTGCGGGCAGATAATTCGCCGCGATCCGCGCCGTCGTACCAGGTCAGGATTGGCAGCGCACCGGCCTCCTTGCTGCGACGCCACAGGGCGGTCAGCGGGTCAGAACTGCGGGAGATGGTTGGTCGGGCCAGGGAAACCATGACAACCATTGTGAAGGGTGAAACGCTGTGGTGCGTCCAACACGGTTGCGTCGGTGTGGCCAGATACTCTGTCGACATGCAACACGTACTTATCCTGGCCGGCGGGTCTGGCACGCGCCTGTGGCCGCTGTCTCATCAAGGAGAGCCCAAACAGCTGTTGGAACTCATCGACGGGATGAGCCTGCTGCGGATGGCATACGAGCGGGTGGCCGGTCTGGTCCCGGACACCAACATCGTGGTGTGCACCGGAGCCTCGTATGCCGACACGGTGGCCAAGTTGTTGCCGGAGATTCCGGCCGAGAACATCCTCGGTGAACCGGTGGGGCGTGACTCCCTCAATGCCGTGGCATGGCCGGCCGGCATCATCGCTGACCGCGATCCTGATGGCGTCATGGCTGTCGTCACGGCTGACCACATCATCCGTCCCGCTGACGACTTCCGTGCCGCTCTGCAGCACGGATTCGATCTCGCCACGGGAGACCCTGCCGCACTGGTGACCTTCGGAGTTGTTCCCACCGAGCCGAACACCGGTTTCGGTTACCTCCACCGGGGCGGCCCGCTGGAGTCGTATCCGCGTGCTCACAAGGTTCTCGAGTTCGTCGAGAAGCCCAGCCCGGAGCTTGCCCGCGAATACCTCGATTCAGGCGAGTACTGGTGGAACTCCGGCATGTTTGTCTGGCGGGCCTCGACCCTGTTGGACTGCTTGTCCCATCTCAAGCCGCAGACCCGGCGCCAGGTCGACGAGCTCGTCGCCGATCCCTCCCGGATCGCAGAGGTCTACCCACTCATGGAGAAGATCTCCGTCGACGTCGCGGTGATGGAACCGGCTTCCCGCGGTGGATGCGGAGTACGTGTCGCTGCGATTCCGCTGGAGATCCAGTGGTACGACGTCGGCTCCTACGAGGCGTTGGCCCCCCACCTGCCTGATGACGGCGAGGGCAACCACGTGACGGGTCTGACCGTCACCGTCGACTCGGACGGGAACCTGCTCATCAACGACCGCCCTGACGCCGTCCTCGCAGTGGCAGGTCTGCACAACATGGCCGTGGTGAGCACCGATCGCGCCACTCTGGTGGTGCCGTTGTCCCAGTCCCAGCAGGTCAAGGCTCTGGTGGCCGAGGTGGCCGCCCAGGCGGGAGGGCGATTCGCGTGAAGAACGCCCGGGAAATTCGCGAGCCCATCGCATGGACTGTCATCGTCATCAGTATCGGATTCCTCGTAGCCGTTCTGGTGCGGGCTGTCACGATGATGACCCACGAGCACAGTGGGCTTTTCGGAATGGCTCGTAGCTTGTCGGGAAGCTCGCTGGGCATCGGCATGATCCTGCTGCTGGTGGCCGCAGTCTTGGTGTGCCGGTTCATTCGTCCGGCGACTCCTCATGCCGAATTGCTCGGCAAGGTGTCTGCTCTCATCGTGGCCATCGCGGCCGGATTTGACCTCATCCTTGCCCTGCTCGCTCCCATTCATGGTCCTGGGGGATTCCTGGGAGCGTCCCTGGGGCTCTTCGGTGACCTTCTGGCCATTGCCATCAAGGTTCTGGCCGCGTGGGTACTGCTGGTCTTGACGCGGCCGGAGGCATCCACCTCCGACGGTGTCGAGAACTCCGACGAGGAGCCCGAGCCGGAGGATTCGGAGCCGGAACCCGCAAGTCAGCTTGTGGCCACCCAGGAAGCTGACACTCCCGCTCAGGAGGAGTTCAGCTGGCCCGAGGGGGTCGGTGCGGTCTGGACGAGGGCCGGTGATGCCGCGAGTGGAGCAGGCGCATCCGCATGGGATCCGGCGCAGACCAGAAACGCTCAGAATTGGGCGAGCGATTCGACATCTCAGCAGACCGGAGGAAACTCGGAAGACCACCAATGGTCGAACGACTGCGAACGGCGCTGAGAATCAACCACAGGTCTGCCTTGATCCCCGGCGCGACACGCCAGTAGTTGTGGGGTTTTCCCGAGACAGAGTCGCGCGCTGAATCTCACACGTGTAATTTGTGCATCGGCGCGGAATCCGCCGCGTCTGATCTCGAGGAGCTTCCCCCATGGACGAGATTCTGACTTTGTTTGCCGGAGGCGGTGACGACGAGCCGGAATGGCACGACAAGGCCTTGTGCGCTCAGACTGATCCGGAGGCATTCTTCCCTGAAAAGGGCGGATCCACCCGTGAAGCCAAGCGCATCTGCGAGTCCTGCGAGGTGCGTCAGGAGTGCTTGGAGTACGCCCTCGAGAACGACGAGAGATTTGGAATCTGGGGCGGGTTGTCCGAGATGGAGAGGCGTCGACTGCGCAAGCGGGCGTGACCATCCTGGCGGCACACCACGGTGGGGATGACGGCCCGTTAGAATTTCCGGTCTGCGCGGAGGTGTCGTCGGCGCGATTGGTATGTGTGATGATCAGTCGTGTACATATGACGTGCACGCCGAGCTCCATGACGTCGACGAACAGGTGGCCTGCCAGGTGAGTGACGAGAAGTACTCTGCGGAGACCGAGCCCGACGAGGGGCGTCGGCCTGACCTCGGCGATGCTCCACGCACTGCGGAGGGGCTCACGGACTGGACGATTCCCGTCATCCCATCGGTGCGTGTCGATCCGGGGGACTGGGCATGGGCGCATGAACGTCGTGAGCCTGCCGTCCCTGACATCACCGCTGACGAAGTCGCCGTCATCCTGCTCGTTCACCAAGCGGCAGATTGGTTGTCGCGAACTCTCAACGCCTTGCGTCGCAGCGACGAGAGGGCTGCGGTCCAGATCGCGGTTGACCTTGGTTCCACCGATGAATCCACGAACTTGTTGGAGGAGGCTGTCGGTGAGGGGCTGCTGGAAGAATGTGTCACGGCCAGCGCCGACACCACGCCTGGTCAGGGCGTCAACCTCGCCCTTGATCGTCTTCCCGACGATGTCACTCACGTTTGGATCTTGCATGACGACGTGGAGGTGGGTCGGGACTCCTTGAGTTCACTGCTCCATGAGGCTTCTCGCAAGCCTCACCCTGACGTCCTGTACCCGACCTTGCTCAAGCCGGCTCGGCACAATTACCCCGAGTTCATTGACGAGCAGGGCCAGAGCGTCAGTACTGGCGGTACTCGGGTTCTTCCCGTCGTTGACCGCGGTGACATTGACCAGAAGCAGGCTGACCCCGGCCCCGTCCTGGGGGGATCGACGGCTGGGATGTTCGTCCGGCTGGAGGCGTGGAGTCGGCTCCACGGATTTGATCCTGCCCTTCCGCTCTTCCGTGACGGCGTCGACTTCGGATGGCGTGCCAACGAGGCAGGCATGGTGGTGCGCACTGCGCCGACCTGCACCATCCATCACCGTCAGGCCGGTCGAGGGTGGCAACGTGAGTCGAATCTGGCCCCTCGCCCGGACGTCACCGACCGTCTCGCCGGCATGCGCATGGTCGCGGCCCGTACCGGTCACCCGACCCGCACCAGTTTCGCCTTGTTGCTGGCCAGCGTGTGGCGATTCATCGTTCTGCTGGTCGGCAAGGCCCCTTCCCGTGCTGCCGACGAGTGGCGAGCCGGCTGGCAGCTGTGGAAGACCCGTTCAGTCACCCGCGAGATGTCGCAGCGGTTGCAGGAATTCCATGCTCAGTGTGACCCCGACGATCTGGAGAACACCAATCGTCTACTGCCCAGCCGACGCAGTGTGTGGGCTCGAGCCGTCGACCGTTACGCCGGGGATCTCTCCGACCGGATGCATCCGTGGCGAAACGAGGACGGAACGACGATCGACGATCTCACCGGCGACGATTTCACCGCCCGTGACCATCGCTTCGTCGTCAACCCGTACACCGTGATGGTCGGGCTCATGGTGCTCTGCGGGCTCATCGCCTGCCGGGGCCTCTATGGGCCGGGCAGTGTGACCTCGACGTGGTTGGCTCCGGCTCCGCATGGGCTGTCCGGTGCCTGGCACCGGTGGCTCACCGCTGTTCCGGGCGTGAGGGGAGCGAATGCCCCGTGGCTTGCCTGGCCGGCCTTCGGCTCGGTCCTGACGATTGGCGAGCCAGAAGTCCTCGTCCGCATCCTGCTCGTCCTGGCGCCGCTGCTCACAGCGGTGTCGGCACATCGTCTCTTCCGTCGCGTCATGGGCGTCGGCGTGACGACCGTGCTGCTCTCCAGCTTCTGGGGACTGTTGCCGATTCTCACCGGAGGTCTGGCACGCGGTTCGGTGACGGCCGTGGCACTGGGCGTCATCCTTCCCCACATGGCATTGCATACTTGGCGTCTGGTGAACTCCGAGACGATTGACGTCGCCGAGCTGCGTGGTGCTGGTATCGGTACCCGTCAGGTTGGGGGCGTCTCTTCCGCAGGTGGCCTGGCCCTGTGGTCAGCTCTGGCGATCAGTTTGGTCCCGGCGCTGTGGATCTACCCGCTGGCGGTTGCTGTAGGCATCCTCATGACCCGGCCGCGCCGTCCGCTGCTGGCAGCTATCGTCGCGGTGGGGCCGCTCCTGGTCATCTCGCCGTGGATTCCACGGCTGTTCAGCGAGCCCGGACGGATGGTGACTGGGGCCGAGCCGCTGTTGAGCCCCGTCGTCGAGACGCGGGCCGGGTTGTGGCTGTTGGTCGGACGCTCGATCGTCCCGGGCACGGCTCCTACCGCGTTCACCCTGATCGCTATGATCCCGTTGTGGATCGCCGCGTTGTGGGCGGTGTGGCGCCTCGTCATCGACCGGTCGGCCTCCATCGGATCCCTTACCGGACATCCGAGTGGCCGGGTGCTTGCCCTCATCCTCGTCTATTTGGTGTGCCTCACCCTTGCCGGTGTCGGATCGCGCGTCCTGGTTGACGTCTGGGGTGTGCAGGTTCATCCGGCCATTGAGCCGTGGCAGCTCGTAGGCGTCGGCGTCCTGCTCATGCTCATCGCAGCAGCACGCCAGTCCGCCCTGCTCAAGCGGGCTGAGGTTGATCATCATCCCGCTGACGAGTCGCCGACCTTGGGAGAGCTCCTCGTCGGTATTGGTAACCGGTGGTTGCCCTGGGTGATGGCAGTCTCCGTCGCCGCAGGTGGCGTCTGGTGGTTGGTCGGTGGCGCTCGTGGCCCGATGTCCACCACTGACGAGATGCGTCCCGCCTATGTCACTGCGGTGGAGGGCTCGCCGCGCCAGACTCGCACCCTCATGGTGAATGTGCATGGCAGCGATGCCCGCTGGGACCTCGTCGATGCCGAGAACCCGAGCTGGGGAAGTGGCGAGCGCCCCGCCATTTCCTCGGACAGCCGGATCGCCAATCCAGCTTCTGACCTTGCTCTGGCAGTGGCGACAGGTGCTGTCCCTGACGACCTCGCAAGCCGGCTGTCCGCACTGGGAATTGGCCATCTGTGGCTGCGTGGGGCAGGAGCCGACGTTGTGGCCCAGGTAGGCAATACGGCTGGTCTGACAGCCGCTATCACTGATCCGACGACGACCGTCTGGACGGTGGATGGGCAGCCGTCCAGGGCCGTCGTCGGCGCGCCCGGGGGAGACCAGGAGCCAGTGGTCGGGAAGGTCACCACGTCAGGCACCCTGACGATCCTCGAACCCCGTGACGACCGCTGGAAGGTCGAGGTGGGTGGCACGAAGCTTCAGCCGGCTGCTCAGCACGAGATCGGGGTGTCCTACCAGGTCGGCTCGGCTCGTGGCGACCTGACCTGGTCGATGCCGACCCAGGGATGGGCCTGCGCGATTGAGGTGGTGGCTCTGGTCGTGTTGATGCTCGTCGCCGGCCCCCAGTACGCCCAGCGCAACCGTGTCGCCGCCCCGCGCCGTTCCGTCCCTGCCCGTCGCCGGAAGGCGCGCCGTAACCATCGTCAGGAGGAATCATGAGCGATCGTCCACGCCGCGCCCTCACCGATGACGAGGAGCCCGAGGAGATCTTCGAGGCCGAGCCCGGCGAGGCTGGTCCTGCCCGACGAGCTGTGGATGCTGAGGATGCCGGCGACCAGCCGGTGGTTCGTGCTGCCCGGGCCATGGATCCTGACGACGTCGCCACTCCGGATGAGGACGACCTTGACGGAACCGACGGCGATCCGTCGACAGCATCAGCGGTTGAGAGGCCGACCATTGACGACAAGGCAGGACACCACTGGAAGGGTCCGGTCTGGGTGGTGACCTTGGCCGTGGCAGCCGTGGCAATCTCATTGTTGACGACGGCGATTCCGGAGTCCCGACGCACGGCTCCGGCGGCTCAGTTCGTCTCGTCCGGGCGAACCCTCGTGTGCCCGCCCTCCCAGGGGAAGGCCAGTCTCGCCGCTGGCTCCGTGGGCGGCAGTCTGCACGTCGGCACGTCCGCGGACAAGCTGTCCGAGACCTCGGTTCCTGCCGTGACGAAGATCGACAACTCGGCTGGATTCGTTCGTTCCATGGCAGGGCAGCATCCTCCGACGGGATCGGTCCTGTCTGCCGACCATGGCATGACGACGTGGGTTCCTTGCGTAGGGACTGCCACCGATGGTGCGGTGAGCCTCACCAATCCGTCTGCCTCCGATCTCGTGGTCGTCAACGCGGATACTCGGGTGGCGACTGTCGACGTCACCTTGTTGGGTTCCAAGGGAGAAATTGACACCGCCGGCATGCGTGGCATTCGGGTGTCTCCCGGCCAGACCAAGGTGCTGCCACTGTCAGTGTGGAACAACGACACCACCCCTGTCACCGCGTTGATCGGCTCCAGGGAGGGGAGAGTCGTCGTCGGCGCCCGTACCTGGGCTCCCAAGGGCCGCGAGACGATCGCGATGGCCCCAGCCTCCAAGACTGTCTACTTGCCAGCGGTCCCGGCGAAGGTGTCCACCGCAACCCTCGTCATCTCCAACCCCGGCACGACCCGGTTGGGTGTGTCCGTGACGGCACTGGCGGGGCACGGTCCGTTCACCCCTGACGGTGCTGACGAGATCGACATCGATCCGCGTTCGACGATTCAGGTCGATCTGTCAAAGGCGTTGGCGGGAGAAGCCGTCGGCCTCAAGCTGTCGGCCCATGATCCGCTGGTGGCCAGGTTGCTCGTGCAGGGAAAGCACGGTACCACCGATTACGCCCTCGTCGGACCCGGCTCGTCCAGCAAGGTGCTCGAACAGACCCTTGGCGCCGGTGGCACCCTCGAGCTGTCGAACCCTGGTGGGGAAGCCGTGACGTTCACAGGCACTCTGACAGCTGACGGCGGGAAGAAGACCGCGGTCAATGGGACGGTTCCGGCAGGATCCACCTGGTCAGGGAAGGTTCCAGCAGCAGGTCACCTGCACGTCGTCGGGTCGGCTCCACTCGTCGGCGGTGTGGTGTCTGGCAGCGGCCTGGCCGTCTTGCCGTTGGACGCCATCGCCACGTCGACGAACGGACGCCGCGCCACCGTCGACCCGCTGCTGCGCTGACAACAGTTGGCCTCAGCCGTCGATATCCGGGTCGATCTTCTCCACCGGAAGGCCGGTCAAGGCCGACAACTGCTCGACCAAGGTGCGATGGACGAGGATGGCCAGTCCACGCCGACTGGCAGTCCTCAGTTCGAGGGGACGTCGGTAGATGACGACCCGGGCAGGGGAGTCGTCACTGCCGTCGACCGCCGACGACAGCGGAACCCGTTCCTCGGTCCAGTCCGGCATCGTGGGGACGTCCTCCGCCCCTACGACGACGTTGTCGAGAATCCCCGGACACGACCGCTGCACCTGGCGGACGGCTTCGGCCAGGCAGGCCGTGAAGAACTCAGCATCGTTGGGGTCGATGCGGTCGATACGCCCGCCATAGGCACGCGGCAGGACGACTGGCCCACGCTGCCCACGACCATGACGGTTTCGACGCTTGGACATGACACCACTGTATTGCGGATGTACCAATGGTGCGATCAGACGAGTCCGGGCCACCCCCTCCGCAGGTGCAGGTCACATGTCCCTGGTGCACACACGCTCGCGCAGCCCCGACCGTATGTGTCGGTACCCGCGTGGCACCACAGGGAAAACAGGACTGTGGCGTACCGTGCCCTGGGTGAGAGAGTGCATTCGACCCGGATGTTCCCGACCGGCAGTCGCGACGCTGACCTACGTGTATGCCGAGCGCACTGCGGTCCTCGGCCCTTTGGGACCCAGCCGTGAGCCCGGCGCCTACGACATGTGCGCGGAGCACGCCGAAGCCCTCTCAGCCCCGGTGGGATGGGAAGTCATCCGACTCCCGGGCATCGATGATCCTGCGCCGGCACCGCCGGTGGACGACCTCATGGCCCTTGCTGCGGCTGTTCGCGAGGTGGGAATGCTGGAAGACGAGGTTGTCCCCGAGCCAGACCCCGCCTCGGTCCATGTCCTGGGTCGTCGTGGTCACCTGTCGGTGATCACGGACGCCAGCCACGACGTGCGAAGCCATTAGGATGACGGTCATGCCTGATCTACCGCTGGCCCCTGAGGCACTCGACCTCTCACCGGCATTCCTGGAGGTGGCAGCCTGCCCGGCGTGCCACTCCCGGTTCGCACTCGACTTCGACAGTGGGGAGCTGGTCTGTTCCTCGCCGTCCTGCGGGCTGGCCTTCCTGGTGCGCGACGGTGTGCCTGATCTTCGCCTTGACGCCGCCCGTCAGCGCGGGGCGACGAGGACCGCTGACGCGCAGGACGCCGAGGCCTTCGAGCCCACCCGTCGTCATGAGCTGAGACCTCGGTGACTTTCGACGACTCACGTCTCGACGCGCCGCTCGACCCTCTGACCGAGGGGGTCTTGCGACATCTGGCGAGTACCGGTGCACGTGTCCGTCGCGACTCGGCCAGCCTCGACGAGGTGCGTCGAACCGTCGGTGAATGGGGACAGCCCAGGGGGGTTCTCGTCGTCGGTCCGGAAGCCCGTCTGGTGCGCTCAGTTCTGGAGCCGGTGTGCCCGGTCCCCCTCGTCGCGTGGCCGTTCCGTCGTTTACCGGCATGGGTGGGTCCCCTGGATCTCGTGGCCGTCCTCGACGCCGATGGACGATGCGCGATCCAGGTGGCAGAGGCGCGCCGTCGCGGTAGCGCCATCATCCTGGCCTCCACCGGGGACAGCGAATCCTGGCGCGCTGCCGGTAACCATGGCACTGCCCGCATTCAGATGGTCTCTGAGGATCCCATCTCAGCCGCAGTTTCCGCACTGGCAGTGCTGGGCGATCTGGGGCTCGGTCCTGCCGTCGATCCCGGCCAGGTCGCTCGGGTGGCAGACATGGTGGCCGAATCGGCCTCACCGCATCGCGATCTGGCGGTCAACCAGGCCAAGGACCTGGCCTGTGCCCTGGCTGACGCCGAACCTCTGACCTGGGGCGGATCGGTGCTGGCCGCACGCGCTTCTCGTCGCCTGGCCGAGTTGATGCGTCGGGCCACGGGTCGAATCGCGCTGTCGGCTGACGCCGCCGCGCTGCGTCCCATCATTGAATCCGCTCCCAGACGAGATCCCTTTTCCGATCCTGACCTCGATGGTGAATCGCGTCGACCGGTACTTGTCGTCATGGATGACGCCGAGACCGAGCACGAGGTCACTCGTCGGAAGTTGGAGCAACTGTGTGCCATCCACGACGTGAGGGTGCGCAGCGTCACCCTGCCGTTGGGTATTGATGAGAGGTCCTCCTCGATGGACCGTTACGTTGCCCTCCTGCTGCAGGGAAGTTTCGCCACCGTTTACCTGGCCCTTGGGCTGGACCGTCTGGAGGAGATGTCATGAGTCAGTCCCACGTGGCTGGGGGGCCGGACGAGGCCGAGAAGCCGGAGAAGGAGGGCGGAGGTCGCAAGGCAATCATTGCCGCTGCCTCTGCCAACCTCGCGATCGCGGTGACGAAGGCCCTCGCATGGGCCCTGACTGGCGCATCCTCGATGCTTGCCGAGGCCATTCATTCGGTGGCCGACACCACTAACCAGGTCGTCCTCATGGTCGGAGGCAAGGCTGCCCACAAGAAGGCCGACGAGGACCACCCATTCGGTTACGAGAGGGCCCGTTACCTGTCCGGCTTCATCGTCGCCGTGGTCATCTTCAGCGTCGGTGGACTGTTCGCCCTGTACTCGTCGTACCAGAAGATCAGCGACACCCTCGCCGGCAAGCCTGAAGAGCTGCTCGACTCCCAGTGGTGGTGGGTGCCGCTGGTCGTGACCATCATCTCGGCATGTGCTGAGGGAGCCAGCCTGCACACCGCTCTCAAGGAGAGCAAGCCAGATCGCGATGGCATGACGATCCTGCAGTACATCCGCAAGGCCAAGGCCCCGGAGCTGCCAGTGGTCATGATGGAGGACGCGGCTGCCGTTCTCGGTCTGCTCTTCGCATTCCTCGGTGTCGGCCTCACGATCCTGACGCACAACCCGATCTTCGACGGCATCGGCTCAGCGTGTATTGGCGTCCTGTTGATCGTCGTCGCAGCCATTCTCTCGCGAGAGATGAAGTCCCTGCTGGAAGGGGAGTCGGCAACTCCGGAGTCACGCAAGGCCATTCACGACGCGCTCGTGGGCACTGACGGCGTCGACTCGGTCATCTACATGAAGACGGTCCACTTGGGTCCAGACACCATCCTGCTGGCTGCCAAGATCGCCGTCGACCCGGGCGACTCCGCACTCGAGGTGGCACGCATCATCGACAATGCGGAGGTGGCCGTCCGTGCTGCGGAACCGCTTGTCGGCCCGCTCTTCCTCGAACCTGACATTCGGTACGGCGATCGTCGCATCGGGGAGGACGAGAAGCGTCCGGAGGATCAGGTATGAGCAAGCCTGTCCTGGTGCTCAACGGCCCGAACCTGGGACGATTGGGTCGCCGTGAACCCCAGATCTATGGGACGACGACTCACGGTGACCTGGCGGCCCGGCTGATCGAGTACGGCCGCGAGCTCGGGCTCGACGTCGAGGTGCGTCAGACCGACTCCGAGGAGCGGATGATCGGGTGGATACATCAAGCTGCTGACGATCGCATCCCGGTCGTCATCAATCCGGCTGCCTGGAGCCACTACAACATCGCAATTGCTGATGCCCTGGCCCAGGTGGAGGCACCCTGCATCGAGGTGCACATTTCGAACATCGCCACCCGGGAGGAGTTCCGTCACCACAGCGTGGTCTCGGCGCATGTCACCGGGACGATTGCCGGCCTCGGGCTGAAGGGCTACGAGTTGGCCCTCGCCTGGTTGGCGACGGTCTGACGCCGACTCGCTCTCTCCGACGTGACCGAACCTGTGTGACGATGGTGCGGGGGACTCAGCGTTTCATCGACTCGAAGATCTCCTTGCACTCCGGGCAGACGGGGAATTTGTCCGGATTGCGGGAGGGTACCCACACCTTGCCGCACAGGGCGACGACAGGGGTCCCGTTGACCATGGCGTCGGTGAGCTTGGCCTTCGGGACGTAGTGGGAGAAGCGCTCGGCGTCACCGTCATCAAAGGATAGACGAGTCTTCTCCTCGACCGCCGTACTGGAACCTGGTGCCACCTGTGTGCTCATGGTGGACCAGTGTACGTGGCAGACATCATGCCTGACCACGGAGGACGACGAGTCCAGCTGGCAGCGGACGTAATTAGCATCATGGGCCCATCGTGGGAGAATGGACCGGTGACGAATGCGACTCCTCCCCCCATGGGCTGGTACCCCGACCCTGCCGGAAGTGATCAGGAGCGGTATTGGGACGGCGAACGATGGACCCGCAATCTGCGGAATCCGCCCGAACCCGAACCGCGTCATGTCACCGGTCATGTGCCTGAGACGCTGGCCCCGGTCTCACGGGTGCCCTCGTCCCCGCGTCAGACGACCACTGCGCCGCGGCACGGAGACGTGGCGGCGCCGCGCAGCGAGTGGGGCACCACCGCTGACGGTGTGCCCCTGGCCGGGTGGTGGTGGCGAGCCTTGTCGACCGTCATCGATTTCGTCCTGGTGTGGGCCGTTGTCGGCGTCACCATGCACGAGAAGATCGCCAGCATCATGGCCAGCTACCAGGCGTTCCTCGACGAATCGATGCGCAGGATCAGCGCGGGGGCGAGTCCGTCTGACGTCATCACCACGCAGTCGCTGAGTGATGCAGGGTTCGTCTACGACATGACGAATCTTGTTGGTGCCGTCATCATCGCCCAGGCGATCTACCAGTTCATCATGCTGGCGACCTGCGCCGGTTCGGTTGGCCAGCTTGTCTGCGGGCTGCGCGTCGTGACCACCAATCAGGGCCAGGACCATCGCCGACTGGTGTGGTGGCGTGCTCTTGTCCGTGCCACGGCCTGGGCTTGTGTGGAGATTGGTAACCAGGTCATTGTGTTGTTGACTCCGTTCAGTTATCTCATGCCGCTGTGGCAGCGGTCTCGCCAGACCATCCACGACGCCATTGCCGGCACTCAGGTGGTTCGTCCGGTTCGCCAGCTCGACGCCGAGTGAGTTTTGTCCAGACGGGGCGACGATGTCGTCCCCACATTCCGTCCGCATTGATCCCGCCCCCACGCTGGGGCACCGAAAGGCCGTCATGTCCTTGACAGATCCCCACTTGACGACCCTGGCCGATTACTTCGGCATCGCTCGTGACTACCACGACTGGAAGGGCCAGTACATCGAGGTTGAGGAGGCGACCGTCATCGCCGTCCTTGCCGGGCTCGGGATCGATGCGTCGACCCCGGAGCTGGCCGAACAGGCATGCCGAGAGGTCGCCAACCGCACCTGGCGTCGTGTCCTGCCCGGAATCGTCGTGCTGCGCGAGGGCCAGGAAGGACGCGTCGACGTCCACGTCAATGCCGGGGAGTGGGTCGATGTTCACATCATCTGTGAGGACGGTCATCATCGCGAGTGTTGGCAGGTCGACAACTGGACCCCGGATCGCCAGGTCGAGGGGCGCTGGATCGGTGAGGCCACCTTCGGCATCCCGGCTGACCTTCCGCTGGGTTACCACACCATCGTCGCGACGACGGCTGATCACCGCGCCACGTCGACCCTGGTGGTTTCCCCGAACTGGCTCGGTCTGCCGAGGTCAATGGGTTCGTCCCGGGTCTGGGGCCATGCGGTGCAGCTGTACTCCACGCGGTCTCGGGGGTCGTGGGGAATGGGCGATCTAGCGGATCTGGCGGATCTGTCCACCTGGGCGGCAACCCAGGGTGCGGACTACATGCTCGTCAACCCATTGCATGCCAGCCAGGTTGTCTCCCCGATCGAGCCCTCACCGTATCTGCCCTGCAGCCGTCTCTTCCTCAACCCGCTGTACGTGCGCCCTGAGATCATTCCTGAGTTCGCAGACCTCGACTCCTACGAGTGTTCCAAGGCCCGCTCCGCCCAGGCTCATGCGGCCGCGACCACTGAGACGATCGACCGTGACCGTTCCTGGGATTCCAAGCTGCCGGTCCTCGAGGCCGTCCACGCCCTCGGTCTGGAAGGGTCGCGAGAGCTGTCCTACCAGGCCTTCCGCAGGCTGCGCGGCACCCGTCTGGTCGATCTGGCCACCTGGTGTGCGCTGACCGAGGTCTACGGCAACGACTGGCATGAATGGCCCGAAGGGTTCCAACGTCCCAGCAACCGAGCCGTCTCGGAGTTCGTGCGCGCTCACGAGGATCGCGTCGACTTCTTCATGTGGCTGCAGTGGATTGCTGACCAGCAGCTCTCGGCCGCCCAGTCGGCCGGACGTGACGCCGGGATGTCCCTGGGCCTCATCTGTGACCTGGCCGTCGGCGTCTCGGGTGCCGGAGCAGATGCGTGGATGCTCGGGAAACTCTTTGCCGACGGTGTCTCCGTCGGCTCCCCGCCTGATGCCTTCAACCAGGCCGGTCAGGAGTGGGGTCAGCCGCCGATGCGTCCGGACATGTTGGCCGACATGGCCTACCAGCCCTTCCGTGAGATGGTGCGGGCGGCCCTGCGACATGCGGGCGGTATCCGTATCGACCACATCCTTGGCCTGTTCCGGCTGTGGTGGGTCCCAGCCGGTCTTGGCCCGTGCATGGGAACGTACATCCGGTACGACCACGAGGCCATGGTCGGTATCCTGGCCCTGGAGGCCTACCGTGCCGGCGCCCTCGTCGTGGGCGAGGACCTGGGCACCGTCGAGCCGTGGGTGCGCACGTATCTGCGTGAGCGGGGGATCATGGGTACCTCGGTGCTGTGGTTCGAGAATGGCGAGGACGGCCATCCGCTGGCTCCCGAGCAGTGGCGTGAGTACGCCATGAGTTCGGTGACCACTCATGACCTCCCGCCCACCACCGGCTACCTCGCTGGTGACCATGTCGAGGTGCGTAACGAGCTCGGACTGCTCACAGAGTCCTTGGAGCACGAGCGGGCCGAGGCAGCCCGTCAGACGGAGACCTGGATCGGCATCCTGCGGGCGCGTGGAGTGTTGGAGGGGGACGATCCCTCGGAGGAAGAGATCGTGGTGGCGATGCACCGCATGCTCACCCAGACGCCGGCTAAGGTCCTCAACGCCACCCTCACCGATGCCGTGGGGGATCGACGTACCCAGAACCTTCCCGGCACTACCAATGAGTACCCGAACTGGCGGGTGCCTCTCAGCCATCCGGACGGCTCGCCGATGTGGCTCGAGGAGGTCTTCACCGATGAGAGGGCCGCGCGACTGTCTAGGGTCATGAACGAGAAGTGATCGGCTGACTTTGGTCGTAGGAGATGTGAAACCGGGGTCCGATGCCTGTTGGCATCGGACCCCGAATGCTTGATCACGGGTCGACAACCCGTGCCAGTCGCTCAGTCGGCAACGGCCTTCTTGAGGGTGCTGGAGGCCGAGATCTTGACGGCCTTGTGAGCGGGGATGGTCATGGACTCGCCGGTGCGGGGGTTGCGGCCATTGCGAGCGGGACGCTCGACGGCCTCGGCGGTGAACAGACCGGGAAGCTGCACCTTCTCGCCCTTGGCCAGGGCGCCGGTGATGACGTCGGTGAGAGCCTTGACGGCCTCGTTGGTCTGGGCCTCGGTGAGCGAGGCCTGCTTGGCGACAGCCTTGATGAGCTCGGACTTGGTCATGGGGTCTCCTAAGGTGGACTGTGTTCGGTTTTCGGCTTCTTGCCGTTTCCCTAATCAAGGACCCTAGCGGGTGTCGCTCCTCAGTCAAGCCCAGATGCGCTTCAACAGCGGGTTTTCCACCCATTTCGGACCAGTGTTTACCCGGTTGTCACATTTCGAGTAGTTGGAGCGGCCGGTTGAGCCAGTGCCGGAATACTCAGGACAACGAGGCGCCGAGAACGGTATCGGCGCCGTCATCTCCCTGCTTCACCATGATGGTCGGGATGGCCTGGTCGCCGCGGGAAATGCGTCGTCCGGAGATGGGCAGCTCGGCGATGGCAGCCTGGTGACGCTTGCGTGCGGCCTCCAGCGGCTCACGTCCCACGACTTCGCCGTCGACGATGAGGGGGACGATGAGGTTCCGGTCGTCAGCGTCGGCGGTCGGCTGCTGGCCCACTCCGACGACCTCGGCGGTGGCAATGCCGCCCGAACCGATGCGTCGCACCGCGAACTTGCGTCCTCCCACGGTGTTCTTGTGAGACGACTTCTTGGCCACCGGCAACAGCTCGGCGTCAGGGCCGTTCGAGATGGCACGGGCGACCAGCTTGTAGACGAAGGAGCAGGTCGGCGCTCCCGAGCCTGTCACGAGGGAGGTTCCGACGCCGAAGCCATCGACGGGGGCGCCACGCAGGGCGGCAATCTGCCACTCGTCAAGGTCGCTGGTGACGATGACGCGGGTGTTGGTGGCACCGAGGTCATCGAGCAGATCGCGGACCTGGCGGGCGGCGATGGACAGGTCGCCGGAGTCGATGCGGACCGCGCCGAGGCGTCCTTCGGTGAGGCGGACGGCCGTGCGCACGGCGTTCTCGATGTCGTAGGTGTCGACCAGCAGGGTGGTCTTCTCTCCGTAGGCGGCCAGCTGGGCACGGAAGGCGTCCTCCTCGGTGTCGTGGAGAAGGGTGAAGGCGTGGGCGGCGGTGCCGGAGGTGGGGACGCCGTAGCGGATGCCGGCAGCGAGGTTCGAGGTCGGGCCGAATCCAGCGATCCAGGCAGCGCGAGCAGCGGTGACGGCGGATTCCTCATGGGTACGACGAGAGCCCATCTCGATGATGGAGCGGCCCTCGGCCATCATGACCATGCGGGAGGCCGCCGATGCGATCGCGGAGTCATGGTTGTAGATGCTCAGCAGCAGTGTCTCGAGAACACAGGCCTCGGCAAAGGTGCCCTCGACGGTGAGGAGCGGCGATCCCGGGAAGTAAAGATCGCCCTCAGCGTAACCATGGATGGATCCGGTGAAACGGTAGTTCGACAGCCACTCGGCCATGTGCGGGCCGACGACCCCGGTCTTCTCCAGGAAGGAGACTTCTTCGTCGGTGAAGTGGAAGTCTTCCACCGCATCGAGGACACGCCCAGTGCCGGCGACGACGCCGTAGCGGCGGCCCTCGGGGAGACGCCGTGGGAACAGTTCGAAGACGCAGCGGCGGTCAGCGGTTCCCGATGCCATGGCAGCCTCGACCATGGTCAGCTCGTAATGGTCGGTGAACATTGCGGTCGACATGGGCCACAGTTTAGGGGGATGGGGCGCCCTCGTCGGTGGGGTTGTGTGTCCTCGCCTGGTGACAGAATGGGCACATGTCTGCAGCCACCGTGGAACCCATTGCACGGACCGACCGTCTCACCGATGAGGAATCGACGTGGACGACGGTCGTCTGGGACGATCCGGTGAACCTCATGGACTACGTGACGATGGTGTTCATGAGGTATTTCGGCTACCCCCGCGAGAAGGCCGAGCAGCTCATGATCCAGGTCCACAACCATGGCCGGGCCACAGTGTCCGAGGGGTCAAAGGAGGAGATGGAGATCGCGGTGCACGCCATGCACGGCTACGGACTGCAGGCCTCGGTCGAAAAGGGCGGACAGGAATGAGGATCGAGGGCACCCGGGATCGGTGGGTCTGGTACTTGGAGCGTCGCGAGACCATCGGCATCGAGATCGCCCTGGGCCACTACGTCGAGGCCTTGTCGCGGTTACGCACCGCTCCCGCCCATCGCACCTCGGGCGGAGATCCGTTCGTCTTCTGGGAGAGCCAGTTCTCCGGTCCCCAGGAGGACGACGAGGTGCGTCGGGCCATCCTGCCGAGCGCCTATCGCGACGATGACGCTGCTGACGCCCAGTTCCACGCCAGCCATGACGCCGAGGAGGTCGCCGCGCGTTGGGGAGATGCCCAGGCATTGCGGACTGATCTGGAGACCTTGCACCGAACTGGCCGTATCTCCATGAATCCGGAGACGACGCAGCGGTGGCTTCGTACTGTCAATGTGCTGCGGGGGATGATGGCGGCCAGGTTGGGTATCACTGACCAGATCACCGCTGAGGAGGTCGCCCGGGCCGCTCGGGAGGAGCTGGAGGCCGAGGAGGAGTGCGTTTACGAATGGCTCGGCTTCATTGTCGAGGTGCTCGTCGAGGTGGAGCTGTCGGAATAGGGGTCACACCTCTCGGACACTCACCGGCTCGCGCAACCTCAGGCTGAGCTGACGTTCCAACCTCTGGTGCAAGGTGATGACAGCTGCCGGACAACCCCGGCAGGCACCTTTCATGGCCACGTCGACAGTGCGCTGTCCGCGGTGGACCGTGACGTCGACCAACTCGATCGACCCACCGTGCATGGTGGCCACGGCACCGACGGGACCTGCGATGAGTTCGTCGGCGCACCGTCTCAGGGTCAGTACCTCGTCAAGGGCCTGGGCGTCAGGCCCACCGACCCAGTCGTCAGTTCGTTCGAGGGCGACGGTCAGCCCCGTCCGGAAGCCGGCGCCGATGCGCCCCCAATCGCCGTCGAGGGCGGTCGCGATGACGGCGCCAACCGTCACCTCGACGCGCACTCGATCCAGGAACTCGTCCAGACCTGGCGCACTCACCAGTTCGCCGGCGAAGGGCAGGCTCACACCAGAGATCATCCAACGCAGGGTCGCGGGGTCAGCCGTTGCCTCCGGGTGGACGGCCATGGAAGGTCGGGACGCAAGATTCATCAGATCACCAGATTCGTCACGAGACGCCCGATGAAGGCCATGATCCACGCCAGTGCGAACATGTATCCGAAGGCGATCGACGGCCACTTCCAGCCTCCGGTCTCCCGTTTCATGATCGCCACCGTCGACATGCACTGCAGGGCGTAGGCGAAGAAGAGGAGGAGAGCGACGACGGTCGCCGAGGTGAAGACCTTCTCACCTTGGTGCTCACCGTGCGTCCACGTCCAGCGGTCGAGTTGCTCGGCCACCTCGACGTCGTCCTCGGGATCAGTGGCCGAGGCCATCTGGCCCAGGGTGGAGACGGCCACCTCGCGGGCAGCCAGCGAGCCGATGAGGGAGACGTCAATGCGCCAGTCGAATCCCAGCGGTTCGAAGACAGGTTCGACGGCCTTGCCGACACCAGCAGCGATGGAGTGGTCCATGGTGTAGGCCGCCACCGCGACGTCGTCGCGCGGATCGACGCCGGCCTTGGACAGCTCGGCGTCAGAGCGCATCGGGAAGGTCGTCAGTGCCCAGATGACGATGGTCGTCAGCATGATGATGGTGCCGGCCTTGCGCAGGAAGGCCTTGGTCGGCTCCCACATCGCGATGCCCACCGAGCGCAGGGTGGGAATCCGGTAGGGCGGCATCTCCATGTAGAAGGGCAGCAGGACGCCCGACCGGTCGGTGATCTTCTTGACGACCCACGCCGCCGCCATCGCCGAGACCGCGCCGAGGAGGTAGAGCAGGAACATGGCCACGCCTCGACCGGAGAACGGGCCCATTCGGGTGGCCTCGGGGACGAGCATGCCCACGAGGAGCACGTAGACAGGCAGGCGCGCTGAGCACGTGGCCAGCGGGACGCCGAGCATCGTCGCGATACGGTCCTTGGCCGAGGGAATGGTCCTCGTGGCCATGATGCCTGGAATGGCGCAGGCGAAGGAGGACAACATCGCCACGAAGGCTCGTCCTTCCAACCCGGCACGGCTCATGACCTTGTCCATGAGGAACGCCGCCCGCGACATGTAGCCCACCGCGTCGAGCAGGGCCAACAGCAGGAACATCAGCAGGATCTGTGGCACGAAGACCAGCACCGAACCGACGCCGCCGATGATTCCGTCTCCCAGCAGACCGGCGAGGATGGGGTTGGAGACGTGGGTGTCGACTTCACCACCGAGCCACCCGAAGAACTCGTCGATGGCGTCCTGGAAGGGGGCTGCCCACGTGAACAGCGCCTGGAAGAACATGAACATCACCAGGAAGAAGATGATCGTTCCCCACACCGGGTGCAGCAGCACCTTGTCAATGCGCTCGGTTCGGGAGTCAGGGTGGGGGTCCTGGTAGCCGATGCTGGCCAGGATGGAATCGACCCAGCCGGCCAGTTCCTCGGCGTCGGTGGGCGGCAGGACGGGGGGACGGCTCCAGGTCTGCCACTCGCTGATGAGGTGGCGCAGTTCCCCGATGCCGATGCCACGATTGGCGACCACGGACACCACCGGCACGCCCAATGCCTGGGACAGGGCGGTGGTGTCGAGGCTGCCGCCACGGCGTCGCAGCTCGTCAGTCATGGTGACGACGACGGCGGTGGGCAGATTGCGTTGCAGAGTTTCGGCGAGGAGCAGCAGCGAGCGCCGCAATGCCGTCGCGTCGGTCACGACGAGGACGCCGTCGGGCGATTGCACGCCTTCGAGGGAGGAGTCCAAGGCTTCGGCGACAACGGCCTCGTCAGGGGAGATGGGGTTGAGGGAATAGGCGCCGGGGAGGTCCTCGATGCCGTATTCAACGTTGCCGATCCGGCAGACGCCGGTAGTGCGAGCGACGGTGACCCCGGGGTAGTTGCCAGTTTTGGCGTGCAGGCCGGTGAGTTGGTTGAAGATCGACGTCTTGCCGCCGTTGGGTGAGCCGACCAGGTACAGGCTCGGGGAGCCCTTCGTTGGCTCCGCTGTCGGGGCGGCGTGGCAGGACGTTGCGGTGGGTGTGGGCATCAGGAAACCTCGAATGGACGCACGCTGAGGTGCGCAAGATGAATGGGGAAGGTCACGCGGCGACAGCGGCGACGCACGGCTGAGCAGTCGGCTGCGGCTGGGGTATCGGGCGGACCATGATCATGTCGGCCTGGGCGCGTCGCAGGCACATCTGGACGTCGCAGACGTGGAAGACCATGGGGCCGCCGAAGGGTGCTTGACGGACCTTGGTGATCTCACGGCCTCGTCCGAAACCGAGCATGCGGAGTCGGTGTGAGATGTGATCGGCGCAGTCGGTGGCGATGTCCTCGATAGTCGCGCTCTGCCCAGTCGGCAGTGAACTGAGCGGTACGACGACGGCGTTGTTCGCGATGCTGCGGTTCATGTGCCTCGTCATGGTGCTCCTCCTCGATGGTCATGGCGACGCCGGAATCCCGACGCACGATTAGAGAATAGCCAAGCCTTACCTCATTGTCATCACTGGGGGTCGTTTTCGTCATGCCAGCGTCAGCAAAACCGTGCGCATGGCCGGTTTCCGGCGAGGGCGCGGTAGTCTTGCCAGCCGTGACCGAACCTGACCTCGACGTTGTCGACGCCCCGATCGGCATCTTCGACTCTGGATTCGGAGGGCTGACGGTGGCGCGATCCGTCGTCGACCTCATGCCCAACGAGGACATCGTCTATCTGGGTGACACGGACCGCGCTCCCTACGGCGAGAAGACGATTGCCGAGGTGCGTCGCTACGCCCTGCAATGCCTCGACCGTCTCGTCGCCCAGGGCGTGAAAGCCCTCCTCATCGCCTGTAATACGGCGTCGTCGGCAGTGCTGAGGGATGCCCGGGAGCGCTACGACGTCCCGGTCATTGACGTCATCATGCCGGCCGCTCGCCGAGCCAGTTCAGCCACCCGGAACGGTCGTATCGGCGTCATCTGCACCGACGCCACGGCTCGATCCTTGTCGTACGAGGACGCCCTGGCTGCGGTGCCCGGCATCACCCTGACGACCCAGGCCTGTCCGAAATTCGTCCCCTACGTCGAGGAGGGGGTCACCAGCGGGCCGGAGTTGGAGGCCATCGCGCGGGACTACCTGGAGCCGATCCGCGAGGCCGGTTGCGACACCCTCATCCTGGGCTGTACCCACTACCCGCTGCTGGCTGGGCTCATTTCCTATGTCCTGGGCGACGACGTCACCCTCATCTCCTCCTCCCACCAGTGTGCGCGGGCCTCCTATTCCTTGATGGCGGACTCGGGGTTGCTGCACTCCGAGCCTCGGGAGTCCATCCGCTACTTCCTGACGACGGGCAATGCAGAGCGATTCGAGAGATTGGGACGACGGCTCATGGAGGGTTTCGTCCACGACGTGCAGTCGGTGCACGCTGACCGGAATCCTCTCGGGGACCGTGCGTCGTGCGCGACTGAGTGACGCCGCTGAGCGACCTGGGGAGCGTACCGTGTCATAGCCCTGATTCGTGTCAGTCCCTCCCACTACCCTTGGCAGCGTGAGTGAGACTTCTCGAAGTGATGGACGCCGCCTGGACCAGTTGCGAGACGTCAGGATCGAACGCGGCTGGTTGACCCAGGCCGAGGGATCGGTGCTGGTGAGTTTCGGTCGCACCACCGTGCTGTGCAATGCGTCGGTCACCGAGGGGGTGCCGCTCTGGCGCAAGGGATCGGGCCTGGGCTGGGTGACGGCGGAGTACGAGATGCTGCCGCGCGCCACCAACGAGCGCTCCGCTCGGGAGTCCCGCAAGGGCAAGGTCGGCGGGCGCACCCACGAGATCTCCCGGCTGGTCGGACGGTCCCTGCGCGCCGTCGTCGACGACAAGGCGCTGGGTGAGAACACCATCATCCTCGACTGCGACGTGCTGCAGGCCGACGGAGGTACGCGCACTGCCTCCATCACCGGTGCCTACGTCGCCTTGGTCGACGCCGTCAACTGGCTGCGAGAGCGCGGCAGTCTGGCCGGGGAACCCATCACCGGATCGGTGCAGGCCATCTCGGTGGGAGTCGTCGGTGGCACCCCGATGCTCGACCTTGCCTACGAGGAGGACTCCCGAGCTGACACCGACATGAATGTCGTCATGAGCGGCGACGGGGACTTCGTCGAGATCCAAGGGACCGCGGAGGGGGCTCCCTTCAACCGTGGCCTCCTCAATGACCTGCTCGATCTGGCTGCCGGCGGCTGCGCCTCGCTCAAGGCTGCACAGTCTGAGGCCCTCGGGGTGACGCTGTGAGCAGGGTTGTGCTGGCGTCCAACAATGCCAAGAAACTGGTCGAACTGCGGCGTACCTTCGAGGCGGCCGGGACTGACGTCGAGATCGTCGGTCTGTCGGAGGTCAGTGATGCTGCGGCTCCCGAGGAGACCGGCACCACCTTCGTCGAGAACGCCCTCATCAAGGCCCGAGCTGCTGCCCATGACACCGATCTGCCGGCGCTGGCCGACGATTCCGGTCTCGAGGTTGACGCCCTCAATCGGATGCCGGGCATCCGTTCGGCACGCTGGTCGGGACGCGAGGCGACCGACGCGCGCAACCTCCAGTTGCTGCTCGACCAGACCTTCGACCTTCCCCACGAGCGTCGTCGTGGTCGGTTCGTGTGCGCGATGGCGTTCGTCGACCCTGATGGCACCGAGATCACCAAGGTCGCCACGATGGAGGGGCGGATCATCTCCGAGGCGCGCGGGGAGAACGGGTTCGGTTACGATCCGATGTTCGTGCCTGATGCTCAGCCCGGTGACCTCACCAGCGCTGAGATGTCCGCTGAGGTCAAGGACGCCATCAGCCATCGTGGGCAGGCCGTTCGTGCCATCGTCCCGGCAGTTGTCGCTCACCTGGAAGGGCGCTGACGTGCAGGTTTACCTCGACCTGTTGCGACGGATCCTCGACGAGGGTGTGCGTCGTGAGGACCGTACCGGCACCGGGACCCTGAGTGTCTTCGGCCATCAGATGGCCTTCGACCTGTGTGAGGGTTTCCCGCTGGTGACGACGAAGAAGATCTACACCCGTAGCGTGTTCGGGGAGCTGTTGTGGTTCCTGCGCGGGGACACCAATATCGGCTGGCTGCACGAGAACAACATCCATATCTGGGATGAATGGGCCGACGAGAATGGCGACCTGGGACCGGTTTACGGTCACCAGTGGCGTTCCTGGCCCGACGCCGACGGCGGCACGATCGACCAGATCGCCAAGGTCATCGAGCAGATCCGCACTAACCCGTGGTCGCGTCGGCACATCGTCTCGGCGTGGAATGTGGCCGAGGTCGACGAGATGGCCCTGCCGCCCTGTCACACCTTGTTCCAGTTCTATGTCACTCCTGACGAGAACGGGGATCCGGAATGGCTGAGCTGCCAGCTGTATCAGCGTTCCGGTGACACCTTCCTCGGTGTGCCGTTCAACATTGCGTCCTACGCACTGCTCACCCGTCTGGTGGCATCGGTGACGGGATTGAAGCCGCTGAAGTTCGTCCACACCTTGGGTGACGCCCACCTCTATCTCAATCACCTCGATCAGGTGCACGAGCAGCTCGAGCGTGAGCCGCGACAGCTTCCTCAGCTGACCGTCAATCCGGAGATTCGTGACATCGACGGGTTCGAGCTGTCGGACATCACCTTGACCGGGTACGACCCCTGTCCGGCCCTTCCCGCCCCGATTGCCGTCTGAGCACGGCCGGATTGCAGGATTCGAAGTACCAGGAGGGATGATGAAGGTCGTCGCCATCGCAGCGGTCGCCGACAACGGCGTCATCGGGTCCGGCCAGGACATGCTCTGGCACATCAGCGAGGACTTCCGCCGCTTCAAGAGGGTGACGATGGGCCACACCCTGGTGTTCGGGCGGTGCACCTTTGAACAGATCGGCAAGCTCCCGGGACGGCATCACATCATCTGCACCCGCGACCGGCAGTGGTCTGCCGATGGCGTCGACGCCGCCGCCAGCCCGCGTGAAGCCGTCGAGATGGCTCGTGACGCCGGTGAGACGATCTGCTACATCGCCGGTGGCGGCCAGATCTACGCCGATGCCCTCGACCTGTGCGACGAGCTCGACATCACCGAGGTCCACCAGAGACCGGAGGGTTCGGCACGATTCCCCCACATCGATCGGCGGGTGTGGGTCGAGACCCGACGTGAGCCCCGTGACGGGTTCGACTTCGTCGGGTATCGGCACCGGGCATGAGATCGATGGCGTCGATCCTCCACCTGGACATGGATGCCTTCTTCGCCTCGGTGGAGCAACGGGACAAGCCCTCCCTGGTCGGCAAGGCCGTGATCGTCGGTGGGGTCGGTGGTAGGGGAGTCGTGGCGACGGCCTCCTACGAGGCCCGTAAATTCGGCGTCCACTCCGCCATGGCAGGGGCACAGGCTCGACGTCTGGCTCCCCATGCTGCCTTTCTCTCGGGACGATTCCAGGCATACCGGGAGTCCTCCAAGGTCGTTATGGCAACCCTGCGAGAACTGTCGCCCCTCGTCGAGCCGCTGAGCCTCGATGAGGCCTTCGTCGATCTGGAGTCGGGAGGGATCGACGTCGAGGATCTTGACGCGCTGCACCAGGTTGCTGTCGATCTCCGCGCCCGAGTCTTCGAGCGCACCGAGGGACTGAGTTGCTCGGTGGGGATCGGCTCGAGCAAGTTCATGGCCAAGGTTGCCTCCGAGATGGCCAAGCCGAAGCGCGGTCACAGTGACCAGATCGCCCTCGTCGCCCCCGGGACCGAGGTCGACACCATTGCTCCCCTACCAGTGCGGGCGATTCCCGGAGTCGGACCAGTCACTGCGGAAAGGCTGGACAAGCTCGGCCTGCGCACCATCGCTGATGTCCGTGCTGCTCGGGAGTCGGAGCTCGTCCATGAGTTGGGCCATGCGTCGGGGACGAGCCTTGTTGCCTTGTCACGGGCCTGGGATGACCGGCCGGTGGTCGCGAGCCGGATCGCCAAGTCGATCTCGGTGGAGGACACCTTCGAGCACGATCTCACCAATCGCGAGGAGTGTCGCCATATCGTCGAGCGCCATGCCGTCCTGGTGTGCGGGCGACTCAAAAAGTCCGGGCATTTCGCCCGCACCGTCACTCTCAAGGCGAAGATGGCGGACTTCCAGGTGTGGTCGCGGTCGGTGACCCTGACTGGCGCCACTGACTCGCCCGAGAGGATTACCCATCTGGCAGTGCGGATGCTCGATTCCCTCGACCTGCGTGAGGGGGTTCGGTTGCTGGGAGTCGGTGTCTCCAACTTCACGACCTCAGCCCAGGAAGAACTCTTCATCATCGACGACGACGGACATCTGCTCGATGAACCCGAGGTGACCGAGGATGTCACGCCTGTCCAACCCGGGCCCTTCGGCCGGCGGCGATCCTTCGACGGCAGGCGTTGGCCGCCGGGCGCCGACGTGGTTCACGATGAGTACGGCCGCGGCTGGGTGTGGGGATCGGGGCACGGGGTCGTGACGTGCCGGTTCGAGTTCCGGGGCAGCCCGATCGGCAGGGTGCGGTCGGTTCCCGAGGACGACGCGGCTCTGCACCCGGCACACCCTCTGGGTCTGGCATGGCAGCCGGAGGACCGGGAGAGGCCCTCATCGGAGGATGAGCCTTCCCAGTGATCTCGCGGGGTGGATGCCCACAAGCCCGACTCCCGTGGTGGATGCCTGTGTCGATGAGCGTTTGGTGAGCGTTTTTTGGGGGGTGGGTATGGCATCTGTCGGGACGAGTGTATCTTTTTCTCTGTCAGCCCAATGGATGGGTTGATACCCAGGTGATGTGGGGAAGTCGGTGGGAATCCGGCGCTGTCCCGCAACCGTGACCATGCCGCAAGGTGTGGAAGTCGGAGTACCAGATCACCGCGGGGATTGGTTTCTGGTTCCGTCGAGGGTTACGGATCGACACCGACGCATGCTACGCCTGTGCTGCCCCGTGGCTCCCCTCGGAACGCTCCACGATCAAGGAGTGGCCATGGCAGTAGAAGCAACGACGACGTGCAAGCGTGTGGTGGGCCCGGTGGTGGCTGCCGCACTGATGGTAGGCGCAGTGGGGGTGACGGCGGCCCCCGCCCAGGCAGCTCAGGCGTCTGGGCCCGCCGATTATGCCTCCCAAGCCCAGCAGGCGGCCGACTACATCGATAGTCACCAGGCCGATCTGACCAAGGGCAAGTTGGGTCCGCAGTTGGATGGGGCTCTGGCGTTGGTGGCGGCTGGCAGGAAGGATTCGCCTACCATCGCCAAGGTCAAGGACACCATCAAGGCTCAGGGGCCGAGTTACTGCACTACGACGAATGTGGGTGGGTGTGCGAAGGTGACGATCACCTTGCTGGCTCTTGGTGAGTCGACCACCTATGGCGGAGTTGACTATGCCAATCCGGTGACCTCGGCGTCGAAGTTCAATGAGTATGCGACGAATCAGGCGCTCGACATGATTGCCCTGGAACGGTTGGGCAAACCGATCCCGCAGAAGCTGCTCGACAAGGTGACCAAGTATGCGACCACGACTCCCCAGTGGGATGACCCGGACACCGATGGTCTCACGCTCACGGCCCTGTCTCATGTGGAGTCTCCGGACAAGCAGAAGGCTGTCACGAGTCTTGTCAAGCGTCTCGACGCCGACAAGCAGGATGGTGCCTGGGGCTCCAAGGGCAAGGGCCCGAATGTGAACACCACCGCGTGGGTGGCTGCTGGTCTGGACCGGGCTGGAGATGCGGATCACAAGGCGCAGGCGGTGGCCGGCCAGAAGTGGCTCGTGAAGCAGCAGCAGACCGACGGCTCGTTCACGGGGTCCGTGAAGACTCCCGCAGGGAAGATGATGGCGACGACGCAGGCGGTTCCGGCACTACGTCAGCTGGCCTCTTACGACACGGTGGGTGCCAATCAGGCCAAGATGGTGCAGGTCCACTGATCGGTGATGGTCCAGGTCATCTGTGACCGGATGCGTGTGGGGGAGGGTAGTCCCACTACCCTCCCCCACACGGTTCATTCTTCTTCGGTCACGGGGCTGGTGGATTTGAGTTGTTGGCATGGGAGGCTTGATGAATCGGCGGCGCTGGTGGGCGTTGGTGTCGGCTGTTGCTGTCGCGATGATAGGTGCGTTGTGTGGGGTTGGAGTGCCGGGTGCAGTGGCGTCCGGTGATGAGGATTCTCGGCCGTCGAATGGGGAGTTGGGGGTGTATCCGGATCATGGCCCCTCGCGGCAGACGTTCCTCGACAAGGGTGGGCGATGGCGTGATGGCTGGTGCCGCAGGGGTGAGGGGTATTCGGTCGTCGTTGACGTTTCTGGTGCCCCGGAGGATTATCGTGGTGACTTGACGCCCACCCTTGAGCATGTCAAGAAGTTTGGCCCCACGGTGGCCGATGGCTGGATCGTACGCTGTCACGAGGGCCCGTACGGAGCGAAATCGTCATCACCATACACGGGGATGGACTGGCTTGATGTAGCCGAGTCGGTGGGGCTTGAAGGCCATCGAGTCTTCTCCCAGGATGACCTTACGACTGGATGTAGGGGGGGTGTTCCTGTGTTCGAGATTATGCATGTGCGAACGCGGTGTTTGACCCGCGATATATATGATATATATAGATGGAATTTTGCTTTCGGGATTCGGCCGGACGCCTCTGGTGATTTGTCGGGTGGGTGGCCGCCGGATGGTTCCGCAGTGGACGATCCGTGGCCCTCGGCTGGTGCCGGTAACAGAGTCCTTCCCTTGGACGCCAGTGGTGATTTACAGAAGAGTGATGTCGTGGATGGCGCCGTTGTATACATAGAATATGGTCATGAAGATAAGGACTGTTTTCGAGGGCAACCCGACATTGACGTTTCAGAGCGAATTGATTATGTGTGTTTGGGTGAGGCGGCGCGGCATCCGAGGATGTATCCGGGGCATCCGGAACGAACACTGATTCCTCAGTATGGTGTGGATGAGCCCAAGCCTGCTCCGACGCCGAGTGAGGATCCGCGGCCGCAACCTTCTGCTCCCACGGCTGGTCCCACGCGGGATCCGGGGTCGGGGAACGGGCCGCATCCGCACAGGCCGCGGCATACTCGTAGGCCGACTCCTCCCGCCAGGCCGCATCCTGGCCAGCACCATGATGGTTCGAACGGTCGTGGTGGTTCGGCTAGGGCTGGTCATGGTGGTGTTGTCCGGCGTGGGGAGATGCATGCGGGTGACCGGGTGAGCTCGCAGGTGCGCAAGGCTGCGCGTACACCGTCCCCATCGGCTCCTCCGCCCACGTCTGCCACACCGTCGGTGTCCGCGTCCCCGTCGCCCTCGGTGTCTCCATCCGCCACACCGTCTCCGTCGGTTTCGGCTGGGGTGGTGGTGTCGCCGTCTCCTGGTGATGGTCGGGTGTGGGGTTCTGAGCAGCAGGGTCCCTCGGCCTCGGATGGTGCTCGTCGTCGGGTACCTGGCTGGGCGTGGGGCGCCGGTGCGGGTGTGTTGCTGGCTGCCGGTGTCGTGGCGTGGTGGGTGACGCGGGGTAGGCGCCGTGACCGTGAGGACGACGAGGTGGGTACCGACCTGTTCGAGTGAGACATCCGCACGGCGGGGCGCATGTGTGTTTTGTTGTTCGATGAAGGTTGCCACACGTGAAGGACATGTGTGGGTGAGAAAGGTGAATCAATGGGCAAGACGATGATGAGGTGGGTGACGGGGGGTCTGGCTGCTGTGATGGCGGCTGGCGGTCTCGTCGTGCCGGCATGGGCCGATGATGATGTGGAGCAGATTCCGACGGCGTCGGCGGATCAGTGGCATCCGGGGTGGTGTGCCAAGGGTGAGGAGGGGTACTCGGTTCTCATCGATTTCGCGGCGTTGGATCCGAAGGACCGGGGGGATTTGAATCCGGCCACGACCACGTACACCGATGCGCATGTCAAGGATGGCTGGTTTGTGCGCTGTCACAAGGGTTTGGAGCCGGTCAAGTACGCCAAGGGTCGTGATTTCAACTTTGAGATGGAGCCGGCGAACTGGGCGGCGAGTGTGGGTATTCCCGGGACGGTGGATCCGAATGGGTGGGCCAGTTTCTTGGGGATCAATTTCTACAGTGATAAGACCTCGTCTGGTGATGGGATTACGGCCTCGGGTGTGACGGTGGTGCCTGGTAAAGATGGCAAGCTGCCGTTATGGCCGGAGAAGGTTCACAATGATGAGGATTATCCGGGCAAGCCGGCGGATGTGGGTTGGCGCCCGTTGCCGGAAAAGCCTGTTAAAGGAATGGCTGTGGCCATTGCTCTTTACCCTGATGGGTATGCGGATGATCCGAATGATCCTGACAAGGAGTTATATTTCGCTGGCGACAACCCGAACCGGCCCGAGCACCGGCCCCAGTACGCTGACGCTCCCGCACCGATCCCCGAGCCAACTCCGACTGTGGTACCGACTCCGACGGTGAGCCCTACGCCCACGGTGTCCCCGACCGGCACCCCGACGTCCGAGCCGACCCAGACTCCCACGACAACACCGACCCTGACACCGCTGCCCACCCCGAATGCCTCCGTGGACCCCACCAACTCGACGGTGCAGCCAACGGAAGACCGAGATGGTCACGGTGCCGCCCCGGGGACAGATGGCGGGTCAACGACTACCCCAGCACTGCCCGCCACCGGAGCCTGACCAGACGACGGTGGGTGGGACACCCGTAAACGTGTCATCTGTTGTGAAAGGAAGAGATGCAATGATGACAGAGAAGAAGATGGGAATGTCGACGATGAGCCGACGGATCGCCGGCCCGCTGGTCGCGGTGCTGCTTGCCGCTGGTGCCGTGACCGGAACGGGGGCGGCCCAGGCAGCTGGGCCAGCCTCCGGGCCGGGATGGCATGACGGAGCCTGCGCTGCCAATGAGGGGCAGACGGTCGTCGTGGACCACCGAGACGACCCCAAGAGCCAGAAGCCGATCATCCCGGACAATTGGAAGGCCAAGCCGGGGATTCTGGTGCGGTGCAATGTGGGTGGCCAGTGGGCCAATTCCGATGGTGATGGCCGGACCGAGCCGCTCAAGGCGGTGGGGATCACGTATGCCCCGAAGGACGGTGTGAGTCTCATCGACACGGTCAACGGTGTCAAGGACAATGAGGATTTGGGAAAGTACTGGATGTATTCCATGGCCTCCAAGCCTGGCGGGAAGTGGAACATGATGGTGCCGACACCGGGTAAGAACACGTGGGTGGGCGTGACCTTGGGCGGAAAGGAAATTCCGTCGATCGACCCTCCTGTCAAGAAGTAAGTGAGTAGCGGAAGGGGATCGGCGAGGTCTGGGGGTCTCGCCGATCCCCTGCGTCATGCCCAAGCTTGTGCGACTGGAGGACTACGGGGGGGATGGATCATGAAGGTTCGCAGGACGATGTGCCTGGCAGCTGCCGTGGTGATTGTCGGCGTGGTTTCATGGCCGGTGGTGGCCCAGGCCGGCGATGGTGTCTCGGCCCAATTGTGTTCGGATCCGAACTATGAGTGCACCGTGAGCATGGATGGACGTGATGCACGGGAGGTGTCCTATTCGGGGGTCGACGTGACCGGGAAGCCGGGCACCCGGGTGCGGTTGGCGGCCTACTACGTGCGCACCGACGACCACGGCAAGCTGACCAAGCTGGAACGCTTCGCCGTGGCTGACAAGCCGGTGGCCGTCGGGGACACCGGAATCGTGGGCACCAGGTTGGGATTCCCCACCATTCAGGATGATCCGGCGAAGATACCCAGCGCATGGATCTTCGTGGGGCCCGATGACGTGACCTTGGACAACCTCGACACGGCGGCAGGCAGCTTCGTGCCATACGGAACGTTGAAACCCACCGTGCTGGGGGACGGCTGGGGCCTGGAGAAACCCGTGGGTCAGACGATTGGGATACGCACCGTCGGGTCGATGATGACGGGGCAGTACCAGATCGAGTACCAGGACGATGCGGGACACTGGGTGAACGTGACCAAGGCCCCGAAACCGGAGACGGACAAGTTGGTCAGCGGTGAACTCCCGGTGACTATGGTAGGGGATTCCTCCGACACGGCCCAGGTGTGGACAGACGACCCCTCCAAGCCGGTCGACATCGGCTACCAGCTGCCACGCGGGATGAAGCATCACCGCTACAAGATGCGGATGACCTCCTATGGCGGTGACGGGTTGATCGTGGTCCACAGCTGGGACGTCGTTCCCTCGGACCACCCCGTGCAGGCCCCCTACAAGGGCACGTTCCGCGAACCGCGCCACAGGGGCGCGTCGAGTCTGGCAGGAGCCGAGGAGAGGCATCCGAGCAACCGAATCGTGCAGGGGGCCGTTGGTGCAGGAGCCGTGGTGGCCGCAGCGGCGATGGCCGGTGCCGGATGGCGAGGACGCCGAATCATGAGAGGACGAGCATGAAACGCGTGCATCCCCTGACGGCCCTGCTGTGGGTCGTCTCGCTGGTGGCCGTGGCGTGGATGGCAGATCAACTCGTGGTGTCACTGACGGCTCTGGTGGCGCTGTGCGTGGTCGCGGCGGTGGCAGGTGGTCCCCGACGAGCCGTGTGGCGGCCTGTCCGCGAGATCTGCGTGGTGCTGGTCGTCATCTGGGCACTGCTCCTGGCCGGTGTGCTGGGTCATGTGACGACCACCGGCGGCATCGTGGTGACGTTGCCGTCCATCCTGATCGGCAGCCAGCAGATCGGAGGTGTCGTACACGTCGGCCCGACGCTGAACGCCGCCAATCATGCCGTGCAGGCGTGTGTGGCAGTGGTTGCCGGGGCGGTGCTGGTGCAGTTGCGCCCCGCCCACGACTGGCTCGACCTGGCCATGTGCTGGCTGGGCCGGGGAGCGCGGGTGATGGCACCAGGGATGTGCATGGCAGAGGGCGTCTCGGTGGCGGTGGCCGATCGGGTCCGGCTGCGCCGCGGCGGCCTGCGCACCTCGCGTCTGCAGGCTCTGGTCGACGGCATCGATCGTGGTCGCGAGATCGAGGATCGATGGGAGGAGGCCCGGCTTGTGAGATCGCCACGGTCCTGGTGTCGGGTGCTGGGGGTGGCCGGCACACTCGTCGTGCTGCTGGCGTGTGTCCGTCAGACCATGACGGGTTGGACGCTGTGGCAGGTTGCCGCCGTGGACCCATACTGGGACCGTGCCCTGATGACTGTTGCCGGTTTGTGGGCGCTGGCTGGTTTGGTGGTGCTCATGGTGCACGGGCTGCCCGGGGTGGGACGACTGCGACTGGTGGACGTCGCCCTCGTCCTCGCGGCCATCGCAACGGTCGTGGCATGGCTGGTTCGGGGGTGGACGGGGGATGCTGCTGCGTTGACGACGCCCAGCGGGATGCCCGTCGTGCTGTGTGCCGCCGTGGTGCTCGGTGCGGTCGCCGTGACGGTCACCTTCAACGCTGGAGGCCGACGTGCTCGAGGTTGACTCGATGTGTGTGGACGTCTCCCGGGTCGGCCGGATCCTGGACGACGTCAGTGTGTGGGCAGGGCAGGGAGTCACCCTCGTCACGGGCCGCAGTGGCTGCGGATCGACGACCCTGTTGCGTCTCGTCGCAGGGTACCGGGATCGGCAGGTGGTGCGCCGACGGGGCGTGGTCCGACTGTCTGGGCGGCGGATCGACCAGATGAGTCGTGCCGAGCTGCGTCCCCTCCTGACGATGGTGGGGCACCGTCCGCTGGGAGGGAGGATAGATCCCGCGAACCTCGGAACCCATGACGCCGAGCTGCGCAGCACCATTGAGGAGCTGGGACTCACCCAGTGGTGCGACACACCAGCGGCACGGATGCCGGCCTGCGTGGCGGCCCGCATGGCACTGGTCGAGGGCATCGCCTCCGAGGCACCGGTGCTGCTGCTGGACCAGGTGTTGGCACCCATGACGTCGGTGTGGCGGTCTCGTGCCGCCTCCTGCATCGCCCGTGCAGCCCGGGCGGGTCGGATCGTCGTGTGGGCCGAGCATGCCCTGGAACACGCCCTGGGAGTCGCCGACAGCGTCGTGGAGATCGTCGACGGGCACGTCCAGCAGACGGCTGCCCCGTCGTGGTCGTCCAGCCAGCTGCCCCCGACGCCCCTGCAGCAGATTGCTGCCCGATCGGGTGAGCAGTTCTTCACCGATCCGGCCCAGGCCCGCGATCTTCTCGCCGCGGAGGCGGTCACCGCGATGTCTTGTGCCCACCCGCAACAGTCCGAGGGGCCGATACTCACCCGCGTGGACCCGGCGGGCCTGCGGCTGTCCGGCAGATTGGTTGACGTGCGTGCCGGTCAGGTGCTGGGGGTCGTGTCCCACGACCCGGTCCAGGCGCATCGGGTGGCACGTCGTCTGGCTGCCACGGTGAACCCGTCTGGTCCCGGCGATCGTCTGTTGCACACCCTGCTGCGTCAGACGAGTGTGCGGCGGGCCTGCGAGCTGGTCGACCGTCGATCCGATCGCTCGGTCGGGGCGAGCATGGAGCTGGCCGACGAGGTGCTGGGGCCGGTGGGTGCGCGTCGCGGTGTCGAGCACGGCGAGGGCCAGCAACGTCTGCTGGCCGACGTGTTGGCGTGCGCAGGTGGTGAGGTCGTGCTGTGGATCGACCCGGGATGGGCGGTCGACGCCGCCAGCGGTGATCGTCTGGTGAAGGCGGTGCGGCAGCGGGGGGCGACCGTGATCATGGCGTGTCGGGACGTCGACCTGGTGGCCCGATGGTGCGATCGGGTGCTGGTCGTCGATGAGCACGAGGTCGTCGCCGACGGACGCCCCGGCTCCGTGGTGGACGATCTTCCGTGCCCACCCCAGGTGGCCCAGGTGTTCCCCGGCTGTCACGTCGTCAGGGCGACCGATCTGACCCTGGTCCCGGGGGCCGATGCCGTTGCGGAGGGAGGTCGGGCCCATGCGCAACTGGTGTAGTGGAGTCGTCACGGCGATACTGGCCGTGACGACCGGGATGTGGCTCGCCATCCCGCTCATCGACTCGATGCGAGCGGGGACTCGACAGCAGGCCACCGTCGAGGCCCAGGCGATGACCGTGTTCCTCACGGCCGGTCTCGTGCTGCTGGCGGTGTGTCGATGGATCGATGACGGCCGTCGGGTCTGGCGGGTCGGGCTGCTGGTGTGCCTCGTCGTGGTGAATTCGCTGGTGCGGGTGACGATGTCGCCGCGGGTGTTCGGTGTGGAGCCGGTGTTCATCCTGCCCTTCCTGGTCGGGGTGTCCGCAGGGCCGTCGGCAGGATTCCTCGTGGGAGCCGGATCATGTCTGGTCTCCAGCATGCTGGTGGGCACGGTTGACGCGCCGCTGCCCGGACAGATGCTGGCGTGGGGGCTCACCGGGCTCATCGGCTCGGTGCTGGTGCGGGTGCCGACCAGACCGGCATGGCTGGTCTCGTGGCCACTCGCCGTGCTGTGCGGCCCCGTGCTGGGCGTGATGCTCAACCTCATCGGCTGGCCCACCGACGAGGCCGGTACCGTCGGGCAGGACAGGTCCGACGCCTTCGTGACCGGCCTGTCGAGCACGCAGACGATCCAACGGCTCGTGCGCTACTCGGTGCGCACCTCAATGGGGATCGACCTCACCCGTGGCGTGTGCACCCTGCTCGGCGTCATCATCATCGGCCTGCCGACGATCCGGGCGCTGCGCACCGCCTGGGGCAGTCCCGACCGGCGCACCGACGAGGCCCCGACAAGCCGCAGCACACCGATCAGTTCCGAGGCAGTCGAGCGACGAGAACAGGCAAGGACAAGGACGAAGGCATGGTTCACGAACCAGGAGGACACAGCGTGAGCGCAGAGACGACCAGAAACATGGCGAAGGCGGGCTGGACGGCAGGAAACCGTCCCCGCCGCAGCGAACCTGACAGACGTGGCGAGTTCGGCGGACACGGTGGGCTCGGAGGAAACGGCACGCCCGTCGCGAGGGGCGAGTCCAGCACGACGGGGTCGAGGATCGACCCTGCAGAGGTGGACCGGGCACGTCGTCTCGTCAAGACGATCTCGCGAGCCTTCGACTCCAAGGTCGTGGGTCAGGAGGCATTGCGCACGGCACTGCTCGTTGGACTCATCGGCGGGGGTCACGTGCTGCTGGAATCGGTGCCGGGCCTGGCCAAGACGCTGGCAGCCTCCACCCTGGCCTCCACCGTCGATGCCAGCTTCTCGCGCGTGCAGTGCACCCCCGACCTGCTGCCCAGCGACATCATCGGCACCCAGGTGTTCAACCCCGGCAGCAGCACGTTCACCACCGAGCTGGGCCCGGTGCATGCCAACGTCGTGCTGCTGGACGAGATCAACAGATCCAGCGCCAAGACGCAGGCCGCCATGCTCGAGGCCATGCAGGAGAGGCAGGCGACGATCGGGGGCAAGACGTACCCCATGCCCGACCCGTTCCTGGTGCTGGCGACCCAGAACCCCATCGACGAGGAGGGCACCTACGTCCTGCCCCAGGCGCAGATGGACCGTTTCCTGCTCAAGGTGATCGTCGACTACCCCTTGCCCGCCGACGAGGTGGAGATGCTGCGCCGCCTCAAGTCCGGCGCACTCGAGTCACGCACCGTGTCGGCAGTGGTGAGTCGCGACGACGTGCTGTGGCTGCAGGGTCTGTCGCGACGTGTCCACGTGGACGAGTCCCTGCTGCACTACATCGTCCAGATCGTCCATGCGACCCGGCACGCCGGCGACTACCTTCCCCAGGAGCAGGCCCGCTACCTGGAGTATGGTGCCAGCCCACGTGCCACGATCGCATTCGTCGAGGCAGCCTGTGCCCACGCACTCATGCACGGACGTGACCACGTGATCCCCGACGACGTGCGGGCGATGCGCCACATGATCCTTCGTCACCGACTTATCCTCACCTTCGAGGCCGTCGCCACCCAGGTGCCCGTCGAGGAGATCATCGACGGCATCTTCGGTGCCGTGCCCACTCCCTGACCGTGGCGTACCTCACAGCTGTCCAAGGGCGCCTGGGACTGTACCCGAGGCGTCTGGTCATGGGTCTGCTCGACGGCCAGTACGCGTCGATGACCACCGGGCGCAGCATGGACTTCGACGACCTGCGCTCCTACGTGCCCGGTGACGACGTCAAGGACATCGACTGGAAGTCCTCGGCACGTGCCGGGGAGCTGCTCATCAAGAGTTACCGGGCCGAGCGCAGGCACACCCTCGCGTTCGTCGTGCCGAGCGGTGGATCACTGGCCAGTGCCGCTACACTCACGCACTCCAAGATCGACGTGGTGCTTGCCACCATCGGGGTGCTGGCATGGGTGGCGTGCCACCAGGGCGACTACGTCACGGTCATCGCCCCGGGCAAGGACGGTCCGAGCGTGGCGCGACCGTCGTACCGGGACACACAGATCGAGCACATGCTCGCCGGACTCGACGCCGGATGCCGCCTGGAGACACCCGATCCCGATCTGGTGGAGCTGCTCGACCTGACCGCCTCGGGGCTGCGCCGTCGTTGCATCGTCGTTGTCGTGCTGGACGACTGGGATCCCCGTCCTGCAGACGTGGATGCCCTGGCGAGTCTGTGCGCCCGCCACGAGGTGCTCGCCATCGAGGTGTCCGACCTCGACCTCACCGATCCGGCCCTGGCCACCGTGCCAACCCGTGACCAGGCAACCGGCCGACCCATACCGGGATTCGTGGCCCGGGACCGGCAGGTGCGTGAGCAGGCCGTGGCCGCCCAGCAGGAGCGAGCCAGGCGCCGCGGCCACACCCTGGATCGGCTCGGCATCATCCACGAGTCCGTTGCCGACGTGGACGACTCGGTTGCCGCGATCGTCCGACTCCTCGAGAGGATGCGTCATGCCTCCCGTCACTAGTGCCTCGCCAGGATCGTTGCCCGTCCTGGACCTGTACCCGCCCGTCTCCCACGACTCGAGATGGTGGTGGGTGGTCCTCGGTTGCCTGGTCGCGGTCGCAGCCGTGCTGTGGGGGTGTCGCCGCGTCCTGACGAGAATCGACGTCGCAGCCATGGCAGAGGGACCGGCAACGCTGGAGACGATCCGTGCCACCGCATTGCGAGACCTTGATGCCGCCGAGGGCGCCTACCGACGTGGCGAGCCAGACCGTACCGTGTGTCGAGGCATCAGCATGGCCCTGCGCAGGTTCGCCGCGCTCGCCTGTGGCAGCGACCTGGACTACGAGGGGTTGGACGAACTCTCCCGTCATGCCGAGGAGGATCCGCGGCTCGATCCGGTCGTCGAGGTCGTTGAACGGTGCTATGCGGTGGAGTTCGACCCGAGGGGCCACGGCGTCGATACTGACGAATTGCTGGCCGATGCCGTGAGGACGGTGCGCTCATGGACCTGATGTGGTGGTGGATGTGGCCGATCGTCGTCGTCGCGGCCGCTGCGACGGTCCTCATCGGGTTGGTGCTGCGCCGTCACGAGGGCGTCGAGCGGCTTGCAGTGGCGCATGCCGACCGACTTCGTGCCCTTCCTGCTTACCGGGACCACGCCCGGCGGCGAGTGCGATGTCTGGTGATAGCGGTGGTGTGTTGGGGAGTGGCCGTCTGCGGAGCCGGCCTGGTGGCCGCCAGATTGCAGGGGATCGACGATGATGATCGTCAGATACGCACCCGTGACGTCATGCTGTGCCTTGACGTGTCCGGCTCGATGGAGGGGGTGGACCGTCAGGTCATCAACACCTACATCCAGCTGGCCGACCACATCAGCGATGACCGGATCGGATTCGTCATGTTCGATTCCTCGTCGGTGACGGTGTTCCCCCTCACCCATGACCGTGACAGTGTCAAGGCCGGGCTGGAACAGGCCGGAGAACGGCTCGGTCGGGCAGATCTTGATCCGGGGGTGCGATACGGCCCAGGCGGCTCGCTGGTCGGCGACGGCCTGGCTTCCTGCATCAGCAGATTCGACCAGCTTGACCAGCCCCGTTCTCGAAGCATCGTGCTCGCCACCGACAACATGGTTGCCGGGTCTTCGGTCTACACCGTGCCCCAGGCTGTCGACTTGGCTGTGAAACGCCACATCATGGTTTTCGGCATCGTGCCCGCCAGTGACGATCCCGGCTACCGGGCGGCTCGTGACGAGCTGCACCAGCAGGCGTTGCGTACCCACGGCCAGACCTTGACGATCCCCTCCGATGGGCAGGCCGACACGGCAGACGTTGCCCACCGCATCCAGGCCCAGGCCAAGAAAGCAGTCATGGCCATGGCCAGCCATCGCTCCTACGACATGCCCTGGCCCGGGGCCCTCATGATCGGCGTTGGGGGACTGGGGGCCATGATCGCTCGACGACGGGAGGAACGATGAGCTGGCATCCTCACCCCATCGCGGTGGCACTCGCTGCCATCATGCTCATCGTCGCCGTGTGGTTCGGTGTGCAGGGCCGCCACACTCGCGGCAGGACCGCCACCACGATCCTGGACATCCTGCTGGCCGTGCTCGTCGGGCTCATCGGCCTGCACCCGGTGGTGGGCGAGTCCGGTCGTCAAAGTTCAAGCGTGGACGCCGACATCGTCATTATGGTCGACACAACTACCTCGATGGCGGCCCGCGACAACGGGAACAAGACGCGTCTCTCCGGGGCCATTCGCGACATCGCGCAGCTCGCCTCGGTCTTCAGGGGTGCCCGGTTCACCCTCGTCACCTTCGACAACGAGGCCCGGGTGGCGGTGGCCTCGACCACCGACACCGGCACGATCGTCTCCGCAGCGAACTCCCTCACCTGGCGTGAGGACACCAAGGGCACCGGCACCGACATCGGTGTGGGGGTGCCCACCGCCGTCGACGCCCTGCGGAAGGCCCGAGAATCGGCGCCTCAGGCCACCAGGATGGTCTTCTACCTGGGCGACGGGGAACAGACGGCTACCAAGGCCCCCGGCTCCTTCGCAGCACTCAAACCTCTGGTGACCAACGGTGCCGTCTACGGCTACGGCACCGCCAAGGGGGCACCGATGGCCCGCTCGGCCTTCGACTCCAACGACGTCACCTACCACGGTCGCAAGGCCATCTCCCACGCCGACCACACCACGCTGACCAGCGCCGCTCGTCAGGCGGGTCTGTCGTTCGCCGCTCGGTCACCCGGCAGGACGCTCACCCCGCCCCAGATATCGCTGAACCGCACCACCCATGAGGAGCAGGTGAACGCGGGTACGGACCTGGCGTGGATCCTCGGCCTCGTCGCTGCGGCCGACGTCGCCGTCCAGCTGACCATGAGCGCTCGCCAACTGCGCCGGGCACGAAAGGACATCCCATGAGAGGCCCTCGCCACACACGTCAGACCGATCCGCGACGCTCCTGGCGAGAGGTGATGAGCCAGAGCCGGGCTCGCCGGGCACGCCGGCTCACCGTCGGGGTGACGGCGCTGCTCGTCGCCGTTCTCGTGCTCACCGCGTGCCGACTCGCCGCCACCTTGGTGTGTGACCGGCTCGGCAGCGGGGCCTTCACCTCCCAGCAGTACGACCAGGCCGAGCGCTATTTCGGGGCGAACATGAGGTTCAACGTCACCGAACCGTGGATCGCCAGCTACGACCGCGGAACGAGCCGGGCTGCTGAGAGCAAATACGCCGACGCCGAGAAGGATCTCCGTACCGCCCTCGAGCTGGCACCGGAAGGGCAGAGGTGCCGGGTGGGTATGAACTTGGTGTGGACCATGGAGGAGTCGACCACGATGCAAGGCCTTAATCGGGGGTCTCCCATGGCGACCGTCAGCACATTGAAGGAAGCCAGAGCCATCACACAGCGTCTCAGGTGCCATGGCAGAACCACTGCGCCCCAGTCGCACGTGCGGCAGACCTCAGCTGATCAGAAGACCGAGCAGTCCACCACCATGAAACGCCTTGACCAGGAAATGGATCAGGCACAGCAGGGCTCACGGTCCCAGGAAAAAGAGCCACCCAAGACGAAGGATTCCGAGCAGCAACGGCAGAAACGTCTGTTCGCAAGGAACCAGCAGGCTCTCAACGAGCAACGCCGTAGCAGCCAGGACCAGAACGGATCGCCCCAGCATGCTCCGAGCGCGTCCACGCCCCGGACGGCCGGTGGAGTCCCCGATAGAAAGGGTTGGTGAGATCTGCGGCGTCGCCAGAGCGTAGCCCCTTCTCTTGAACGGTGCTCATCAGACTCATTCTGTGTCTTGGCGGGGTTGCCTCCGGCGTGCCCACCACACCCCTGCACCCAAGGCGATGACCGCCACGATCACGCCGATGGTGGTGAGAGGACCCGATCCGTGCCCCCGTTCGGGAGGCATGGCGGGTGGTTTGCGAGCGGTGGTGATCTGTCGAGGAGGGACCCCTTTCCCGGTGCCCCATCTCCACCCCTCGACGGAGCCTGCGACAGGGTGATACTGCGCTGCCCCCTTCGAGGAGAACGTCCACCGATCCGAGGGGGAGGTGGCGTGCCAGTACGACCAGAATTGACGAGTGGACTTGTCATAGCCGCCATGCGAGCAGGCGTCCTCGGGACGGCCCTGGAGCTCGCAGACGAGGCCGGGCTGGGATGGCGGCTGGCGAACATCGACGCCGATCTGGTGCAGGGCATCCATGCCGTCGGAGGGTCGCTGCGCGCACCCCGCAGTGAGGGGTTCGTCGGGCATGTCCACGACCACCCACACTCCATTGTGAGCGGTGCAGTCGGCCGCCGTCGTTGGCGCTGAAGCTGACGGAGTTGGTTGTCCGAAGGCAGCCGGAGCCGGTATCCAGCAGGCCATCACAGTGGCCAACGCGATGACGGTACGAGATATCGCGGAAGCGCAAGAGTTTGTGTGAACTCGACGAAAACACATCATGGATCCAATATCTCCCAACACATCGTGACCAGGTGAATCCGGGGTGCGCTGGAACCCTGGTGTCACGATGATGAGAGGGGCCTTGCGCTCTGCTGTTGCGGTGTCGGGTCGGAAAAGATCGGCACTGGCCACTGCTCCGTCCTTACCGGGGATCATGAGGCCTTGGACACTGATGTGGCCGCCGCCAGTCTGGACGAGGCTTGATCCGACAGCTCCAACCACGATGAGTAGGAGACAGATAAGGACATGTACCGCTGATCGTGATCGTCGCATCGCGGTTGCTGAGTGCATCATTGCTCCTTGTTGTTGGTTCCTGTGGGCACGGACTGCACAGGAGGCGGCAGTGCCATCGAAAGCGGCGTCACCAGCTGAGGCAATGTTAGTATTGTTTCTGTCAACGTCGATGACGTAGTTAAAGTTTCATAACGGTGATGGGTTGACGAAGGAGTCATCATGACAGCTGTGCTGGCGGTGTGTGCACTGCTCGTGACGGTTGCGGCCGGTTGGTTGCTGGTCAAGAGATACAAGCCAGTGCTGGTTTTGCTTGGAGCCGGACTGTTGCTGCTGCTCATCAGGGTGATTCTCAGGCCTTCGGTTCCGCTGCTGGAAGGCAAGGAGAGTTCTGGCAGCGTCTGGTTCGACATCGTCGGGATGATCGAATCCATCGCGAAGGATCAGCTCACTGGCGTTGGACTCATCATCATGGCTGCCGGTGGTTTCTCGGCATACATGAATCGGGTGGGGGCCACGGAAGCGCTTGTCCGACTCGTCATCACCCCGATCACCAAGCTGAAGCAGCCCTACCTCATCCTCGTGCTGGCCTACGTCATCGGACAGCTCTTGTTCATGGTCATTCCGAGCGCCGCCGGTCTGGCCATGCTGCTGGTTGTCGTCATGATGCCGATCATTGTTGCGGCTGGCGTGAGCCCGGCGGCCGGTGCCGCCGTCATTGCGACGACGAGTGCCATGCCCATCGGACCGGCCACTGGAACCGAGATCCTGGCCGCCCACACAGTCGGTCTCTCTCCTGCGGTGTACTTCGTCAAGCATCAGCTGCCCGTGGCAATTCCGACAATCATCGCGGTTGCCATCACCCATTTCTTCGTCCAGCGCCGTCTGGATCGCAAGGGTGAGGACGAGGCCGGAGAACGCAGTGATGAGCACAAGTCCTCGGGCCGCGTGGCGCCGACGTGGTACGCCCTCTTCCTGCTCCTGCCGATCATCCTGTTGGTCGTCTTCAGTCCGCTTGCTGTCAAATCCATCCAGCTCTCGACGGTGTCAGCGTTCCTGCTGGTGTGGGTGCTTGCCGTCATCGTCGAGCTCATTCGTAACCATGACCGTTCTGCAGTGCTGACCGACGCGAACACCATGTTCGTCGGCATGGGCAACATGTTCGCCAAGGTGGTGTCCCTCATCATCACGGCGCAGCTCTTCGCCGAGGGCCTCAAGCAGGCCGGCGTCATCAAGTTGCTCGTCAGTGGGGCCGAGGGGATCGGTCTGCCGTTGTGGGGAATGGCGATCTTGTTCACCCTGGTCGTCGGTCTGGTGACCTTCCTGACGGGTTCTGGCGTCGGGTCCTTCACGTCCTTCGCATCGCTGGCTTCCGGTATCGCCAGCGGCTTGTCAGGCAACGCGACGAACCTCGTGACACCGATGCAGTTCGCCGGTGGCTTGTTCCGCTCGGTGTCGCCCATCTCGGGTGTGGTCATCACGGTGGCTGGAGCTGCCGGGATCTCCCCGATGGCCGTCGTGAGGCGGACTGCGCTCCCGACGCTCGTCGGTTTCATCGTCATGATGGCCTCAAGTCTCATCCTCATCTGATCCACGGGTAATATTCATGGCTGCTAGGGCTGCGTCGGCGGTCCTAGCATGCTCTCAACCGCGGAGGAGATGACGATGGCTGAGTCGACGGGCTCGGCGTGCGACGGCCTGTACGCCCGGTTGGGGGAGTTGCAGGCGATGACGCCGACTGATGCTGTCATTGCTCAGTATTTTGAAGATTCATTTCCCCATCTGGCTCTGGAGAACCTCGACGAGATCAGTGCTGCGACAGGTGCGTCAACTGCGTCCGTGACCCGTTTTGTTCGCAAACTCGGGTACGCCAGTTTCCGTGACTTCTCACGCAGCCTCCGCGACGAAGTGGCCGTCAATTTCGATCTTCCCAGCGATCGCACCACGAATGGCCCCACCATCAATGAGCCCGGGGCGATGTGGCGCTCCAAGATGGATGCTGCTCGTCGCAGCATCGACGTCGGCCTCAATTCCATGGACGGGGAAGCTTTCGATCGCGTCGTCGAGGTACTTCGCGACGATTCACGCCCGCTCTACCTCGTTGCGGCTGCCAGCGGCCATCCGCTGCTCGATTACTTCCAGATGTTGGTGCGTTACTACCGTCGCGAGGTCGTCCTGTTGGAATCGACGGATCGGATGGCCCATCAGCTCATCGATCTTCCCGACGACGCCATCCTGCTGGCCTCGGTATTTGACCGGCATTCGCGGATGGTTGAGTCGGTCCTGCGGATGTTCCATCAGCGTGACATGACGACGATCCTGCTGACGAACCGTTCGTCGACCCCGATGCGTCGTTACGCAGATCATGTCCTGCTGGTCGCATCGGAATCCTCGACGGCCTTCCGCTCCCGGGCCTGCTATCTCATCCTGTTGGAGTCGCTGGTGGCCGCCTTGGCCCCTGCAGACCCAGAGATGGAACGCTCGCGGGTCGAGAGGATGCAGGAGCTCTTCGACGAGCTGGGAGTCTTCATCACTCCGTGACACCGGTTCCAGTGTGCGGCTGACCAGCAGCAACACGCCGTGACAGTTCCGCAGACAGACCGGTGTACGACGACGGGTCGGACAACTCGTCAAGGTCGATGCCATCAAGTTTTTCGGCGATCTCCGGTCGGGCCTCGACGAACTCGCGCAGGCTGGTTCCGGCAGCTCGATAAGCGGCTGAGAATTCCTGGAGGAGGTCGTGTGCTCCTTCGTGACCCAACCGCGATGCAAGCTCCATCATGATTCCCTCGCTGACGAGCAGAACTCCTTCGCGACGGGCATTGACGTCGAGCTGGCCGGCGTTGAACTCGAGCACGTCGAGGAGTTCGAGGAGCTTCTGTCCTGCTCCGTCGACCGCCGCGAGGATGCGGGGGATGGCGTCGCGTTCGACCTCGAGCTGACGATGGTCTCGCTCAAAGTCGCCAGGGGGGTTGGTGAGGACGGTCGCGGCGGCACCAGCAGCCATACGAGCGGCTGCCGTGATTTTCATCGTGGAGAAAGGGTTGCGCTTCTGCGGCATGGTGCTCGACCCGGACAGATGGGGGTCGAGGGCCTCAGCGGCTTCCTGGAAGTCGGTGCGCTGCATGTCGTAGAGGTCCTCGGCGATCTTCGCGAGGGTCTGGGCGTGGATGGCAAGGTTACATGCCAGCTCGGTGAGTCCGTCGCGGGAAGAGTGCCAGGCGATGAGCTCGCACACCAGACCCAGCTCCTTTGCGACTCCCATGGCGACGGTGGTGCCGTGTTCCCCCATCGAGGCATAGGTTCCAGCAGCTCCCGAGAACTGCACCAGGAGACAACGTTGCCGGGTTTCGGTGAGACGATCACGGGAACGTTCGAGATCGGCGGCCCAGCGGGCGAACCGCATTCCGAGGGTGGTGGGGACGGCATGCTGACCATTGGTGCGTGCCACCATGAGGGTCTTGGCATGGACGCTGGCAAGGTCACGGATACGCGCCAGGAGCTTGTCGGCGCAGTCGTCGATGAGGTCCAGGGAGTCCCGGATCTGGAGGCCGCGGGCAGTGTCAAGGATGTCCTGGGTGGTGGCACCGTAGTGGACCCAGGGACGGCGGTCGTCGTCAAGGGCGGAGCGCAGCGCGTCGAGGCCAAGAGCGAAGGGATTGCCCGTCCCCCCGCCGAAGATCTGCTCCATGGCGGCATCGGTGGCCTGAGCTTGCTCGGTGATACGAGCCCCGGTTCCCTCCGGGATCATGCCGATCGCGGTCTGGACTCGAGCCAGTGCAGCCTCGACGTCATACCAGCTCTGCACTGTCGATCGTTCTGACCAGATCTCGTCCATCTGGGCTGTGACGTAGCCACGGCGGGTGATCTGGTTGTCGAAGGCTCCGAACGCCATTGTTTGCCACCTTTAATAACTAGCTGGGGTTGAAAGTTATTTTACAACGATGACGGGATGGGGGCATGCGGTTCGTCGTCATTGGTGCGTTGCGCTGGCCGACGTGGGAGGTCCATGGGCTGTCTCAGCCCTGGTGGAATGAATCGACGGTTACTTTCGCCCCTGCCAACGAGACGCCGGTACGTCTCTGCCGTGGTGACGACGACGATGTTCGTCACACGGTGCCGGAGAAGGGACTCGAACCCTCACACCACAAGGTACAGGAACCTAAATCCTGCGTGTCTACCAATTCCACCACTCCGGCATAGGGGGCGTCGCGGCCCCCGGGCCACCGCAGGCCCTCGGTCTTCCCGAATCAGCAGTCGATCTTGAGCTCCCTGCAGAGCTTGTCGACATGGCCCTTGGCCCGAACATTGTACTGGGCTTCAATGATCCTGCACGAACCGTCCGCACCGACATCGACGACGAAGGTGGAACGGATGACCCCAACAATCTCCTTACCATAGACGTTCTTGGGTCCGTAAGCGCCGTAAGCCTTCATGACGTCCTTGTCCTCGTCGGAGAGCAGGGTCAGCGTCAAGGACTCCTTGGCGACGAATTTCTGGAGCTTGGCAACCGGGTCGGGCGAGATGCCCAGTATCTCGTAGCCGGCGCCCTCGAAGTCGTCCAGATGAGTCGTGAAATCGACGGCCTGAGTGGTACACCCAGGCGTCATGGCTGCGGGGTAGAAGTACACGATGACTTGCTTGCCAGCGAAGTCGGAAAGGGTGATCTGATTGCCGTCAGCGGCGGGCAGAGTGAAATCAGGGGCCGCATTACCGGGCTCAAGACGGGTGCTCATGGCCTCAACGATATAGGCTGTTGCCAGACCAGCGCCGCGCCTACGTCGGCGCAAAGCGCAGACACGGCACCAGGAGGGGTCACATGGCTGATAGCAAGTCGAAGGCGAAGGACGAGCGCTCCGCTGATGAGATCAGGCGGGACATTGCAGCGACTCGTGCTCGTCTGGCGGCCGGGGTGGAGGGCCTCGTGGAGGAGGTGCATCCGGCCACCCTCAAGCGCGAGGCCACCGATCGCGCCCGTGACTACGTGCAGGGCGAATTCGAGCAGGTCAAGGGCCAGGTCAAGGGCGAGCACGGCTGGCGGATGGATCGTATCGGCATTGCCGGGGGTGCGCTCGCTGCCGGCATCGTCGGCATCATCGTGCTGCGCGCGATCGTCGGTCGCGCCACCGGAACCACTGCTCGCCGCAAGCTCGAGAAGTTGCAGCTCTCCGAGGCCAAGCGGGTTCGCAAGGAGGCCAAGCAGCGTCGCAAGGACGATGCCAAGGCTGCCAAGAAGAACGCCAAGCTCGGTAAGAAGAATGCCAAGAAGTACGGCAAGCTCGACACCGATGACTCGTCGGTGAGTAACCTTGCGGAGAAGATGCTGAAGCAGGCTGCCGTGCTGCGTGCACAGGCCGCTGCCGAGCGTGAGGAGGGTGCTGCCTGATCGATCGGTTCGGCATGAGCTGATCGACCGCACCGATCCAGTATCAATTCGGCCCCGGTCCGTCGTGGACCGGGGCCGAACTATGTTGTGTCCGGCAGGTATCACTTGAGACCACCGGCAGCCAGACCAGCGACGATCCGGCGCTGGAAGACCAGCACCATGATGACTAGCGGCACCGTCATGATGACGCCGGCGGCCATCTGGGAACCGAACGGGGTGTTGAACTGGGAAGCACCGGTGAACTTCGACAGCAGCACCGTGGCAGGTTCCATCTTCGGGTCGTTGATCATCGTGACGGCGACGAGGAACTCGTTCCACGCACCGATGAAGACGATGATCGCCGTGGTGAAGATGCCGGGGGCAGCCAGCGGCAGGATGATTTTGCGGAATGCCTGGGCGGGGGAGCAGCCATCGATCATCGCGGCTTGCTCCAGCTCGTCGGGCATCTGCTTGAAGAACGTCGTCAGGTTCCACACGGCCAGAGGCAGTGAGAAGGACAGATCGGGGATGATCATGGCTTGGTAGGTGTTGATCCAGTGCCATGCCGAGAAGTTCTTCAGCAACGGGACGATGATGGCCACCAGTGGGAACATCGACGTCGCAATGATGAGGATGAGGAATCCGCCCTTGCCACGAAAGTCCAGCCGTGCGAGGGCGTAGGAGGCGAAGGTGGCGATGAGCAGGGCAATGATCGTCACCGAGATCGAGACGATGAGCGAGTTCCCCAGCCCGCGCAGGAAGTTGTTGTTTGGCTGGAAGACGGCCTGGTAGTTTTCCAGCGACGGGTGAGCTGGCCACCACGTGTTGTCGAAGATCTCGTTGTCAGGACGCAGCGAGGACACGACCATCCAGTAGAAGGGTGCCAGGCAGTAGACGACGATGAGGACGATGCCGATGACCGGCAGTACCTTGACCCAGGCGTTCTTGTGGTGGGTCTCCTGATCGATGGCTCCCGGTGCAGTTGCAGTAGCGGTGCTCATGACGACACCTCCTTGCCACTCGAAGCTGCGGCTTGTGCAGCGTTGGCCTTCTCCCGGGCACGACGTCCACCAGGGCGTCCGCCATTGACGAAGGTGGTGGCCTTCATCTTCTTGCGCTTGTGCTCGTCACCGACGAGATCGGCGCCGAGGATCTTGATGAAGGCAAATGCGATGATGAACACGTAGAGGAACAGGATGATCGCGTACGCTGCGGCCGCGCCGTACCTCAGGTTCGAGGCCTCGTCCTGGACCAGCATCGACAGCGTCTCGACCGACTTCCTGCGCGGGCCGACGAGGATGAACGGCAGGTCGAACATGCGCAGGGCATCGAGGGTCCGGAACAGCACGGCGACGACCAAGGCCGGTTTGACCAATGGCAAGGTGATCGAGACAAATCTCTTCCAGGCATTGGCGCCATCGACCTTGGCGGCCTCGTAGACCTCGGTGGGAATTACCTGGAGACCTGCCAGTGTCAACAGACCGATGTACGGGGCGGTCTTCCAGACGTCGGCGATGATGATCGACCACTTGGCCGTCCAGTTGCCCGAGGCCCACATGATGTGCTGACCGAGGATGGCGTTGGCGACACCGTTCTGGTTGAAGATCCATCCCCACAAAATGGCGGAGACCGCTGTAGGGATGGCCCAGGGGACGAGGATGGCGGCTCGGACGACGCCTCGTCCAGCGATCGCCCGATGCATGATGAGCGCCATGATGACGCCCAGGACGGTCTCGAGAACGACCGTGACGACACCGAAGAGGGTGGTGTTCCAGAACGCGTTCCAGAATCGATCTCCGGAGCCGGTGAAGATGTCGGTGAAGTTCTTCATCCCGACGAACGGCTCGGTGTCGTTGACGAATCCAGTTTCGGGATCCAGACCGGGCTGGCCATAGAGGGCCTGCTTCACCGATTGGATGACTGGGATGACGATGACGATCGTCAGAGCGATGAGGGTTGGCGTGATGAGAGCCAAGGCCAGGTGTTCCTGGGCCCTGGCCCGAGAAGACCGGTTGTTGGTCTTCTCCACTGCTGCAGTGGTCATGTGAAGCTCCTTGTCCCCGGCGTTGTCCGCCGGGTGGTGCGAGCGATGTCATGGATACGGCGGGGTGAGTGACCCGCCCCGCCGTACTCATGCGGTTAGTTCTGCGTGACGATCAATTCTTGATGATCGTCTTCAGCTTGTCGGCCAGCTGCTTGGCAGCACTTTCGGCGTCCGTCTTGCCCTGGAGAGCTGGGTAGATGGCGTCCTGGATGGCCGCGGTGACATCACCGTAGGCGACGGCATGCGGACGGCCCTTGGCGCTGTCCAGAGAGGCCTTCAGGGTTGGCAGGTACGGGAGCTTCTTGACGTTCTCGTCCTTGGTGTACAACTCGCCGTAGATCGGTGCGTTGGACTGCTTCTCGAGGTTGTACTGCTCGGACTCCTGGTTGGTCCACCACTTGACGAACTTGAGGGCCGTGGCCTTGTTCTTGCAGTTGGTGGTGATGGCGCAGTTGTGGCCGCCCAGGGTCGGCATGTAGTCCTTGCCGTCGATGGAGGGCAGCGGGGCGACGCCGAACTTGTCGGGTCCGAGCTCCTTCATGTCGTTGCCGTACTGGTAAGGCCAGTTGCGCAGGAAGAGGACCTTGCCGGACTCGAAGCCGTTACGGCTGTCCTCCTCCTTCCACTCCAGGGCTGCGGTCGGGATGAGCTTGGACTTGAAGGCGTCGACGGCGGTCTGGATGCCCTTGATGGACTCGGGGGAGTCGACGGTCACCTTTCCGGAGTCGTCGACGATCGCACCACCACAGGTGTTGATGAATTCAGAGATGTTGCAGGTGAGGCCCTCGTACTTGGCCCACTGGCCGCCGAACCCACCGATGTCCTGCATGCCGGGGAGCTTGCGGACGGTCTCGGTGGCCTTCTTGACGTCTTCCCAGGTCTTGGGAACCTCGACCTTGGCCTTCTCGAGGAAGTCCTTGCGGTAGTACATGATCGAGGCGTCAGTGACATACGGAACGGCGAACTGCTTGCCGCGGTACGAACCGGTCTCCCACACCGAGTCAATGACGCCTTCGGGCTTCATGTCCTGCGGGATCTCCACGATCCATCGGTTGGCCGCGAACTCGGCAACCCACACCAGGTCGAGGCCAATGACGTCGTAGGCGGCAGAGTTCGTCTGAGCGGCGTTGATGAAGGACTGACGCTGCTGGTCGGCCTCCGAGGACAGCTCGATGAGAGTGACCTTCTCCTTGGGGTACTTCTTGTTCCACTCATCAATGCGCTTCTGGACCATTCCACCGGAGAAGTCCTTGCCCTGCACCCAGCTGATGGGGCCCTCACCAGTGAAGTCTGCCCCCTTGGCTGCGGGCTTGTTGGATCCGGAGTCCTTCGAGTCTCCGTTGGAACAAGCTGCCAAGGCACCGAGCGCCAGTGCTCCGACGGAGCCCTGGATGAAGGCCCGGCGGGAGTGTGTGTAGTGCGTCATGTGACTTCTTCCTCCTTGAACTGGGCGATGTCGACAGCGACATCACGTACGCATCAGCGATTTCCTGCAGGTGCGATAGGTCACAACCTCAGACAGGATATTACACCGACTGTCCGGTATGTGTGCACGTCGTTTTGTGATGAACCTGAATGATTGTGCACGACAAGTGGGATTGAGGGGCGTTCCCTCCACCGGGGTGGCCAGAGCGGTGTTGGTAGATGACTGGATCAGTCTGAATCGTTGTGGAAGGAGGGTATTGCTCCGATCCGAGCGGTGTCCTGGGATTGCCGTTTGCTGGTGGCTGGACAATCTCTGACATCGGGAGAAGGTAGACTAGGGGCACAGAATGTGAACATGAAGGAAGCCGTTCCACCCTGTCTCCAGGATGAAACGGCTTCCGTTCCGGTGCGCCGCCAGGGACTCGAACCCTGAACCCGCTGATTAAGAGTCAGCTGCTCTGCCAATTGAGCTAGCAGCGCCGGCGAGAAAAAACACTAGCGGACTTCGGCCAAGATGCAAAACCGAGGTGACGAGTTCATGGCCGGCCGGTGCGTGCGGCATCGATTCGACGCTGTCTCAACGCCGTGATCTCGGGCAGGTCGAGGGGCTCCAAATGGTGTCCTAGAGCTATTTCGAGCACATGGTCGGCGAGTTGAGGGTTGCGTGCGAGAACCGGTCCGTGCGGGTAGGTGCCGATGACACGATCCTGCACGGCTCCTTCGTCGCGACGGTTGCCGTTGCCCCAACCAACCTCGACAGCAGCCAGCGGCTTGGCGTCAGAACCAAGTTCTGTCCAGCCGCCGTGGTTCTCGAAACCGGTGATCGGGCAGGTGTTCCCGTCGGGCTGGGTCCAGATGTGTAGAACCTCCCCGACGGCACGCTCCGGGCCGCGTCGGGTCTCGGCGTCGAGAAGCCCGAGCCCCGCAATGACCTCGTCACGGGCTCCGATGGTGAAGGACTTGCCACAGATCTGGTAGCCGGCGCACACCGCGAAGAGCATTGCGCCGTCGTCGAGGGCGGTGAACAGTCCGCCATCGGCCTTGAGTTCTCGGACAGCGGTGATCTGGGCGGTGTCCTCGCCGCCTCCTAGCAGATAGATGGCCCCGTCAGTGGGCACCTTCTGGCCGGGCTCGACGGTGACGAGCTCGGCGTCGATACCGCGCCATTGCAGCCTCTTGGTGAGGACGACGGCATTGCCGTGGTCGCCGTAAATACCCAGCAGGGACTGGTACAGCAGGATGATCTTGGGACGGTCGGTGTTCATGCCAGTCCTCCGAGTCGGCGCAGTTTCTGGAAGGGGGTGTAGGTCGACAGCACGTCGATGGGATGGTCAGAGTCCCATTTGCCGGCCAGCAGTGGGGAGCTGAGGGCCTGGGCGAGACCCTCGATGACGACGTGCTTCACACCGGCGTATTGCAGCCTTACGGCCAGGTCGAGGGCACGCGGGCCGGTGCAGATGACGGTTCGTCCGACCAGCTGCTCGTAATCAACGTCCCACAGCCAGGAGACGTCCTTGCCGTCGGCAGCCACCGCATCGATGGCAAGGATCAGCGGATCGGAGGTCGTCAGCGGCAGGGATTCGGTCCAGCCGGCGGGATTCTTCGACAGCAGTAGGCGGCAATGGGTGCCGCTGATGGTGCAGGTGGCATAGCGGCCGGCGGGGGACTCCACCGTGGCGATCCCGCGCAGCGCGTCCTCGGGCTGGATGCTCATGTGGATGGCCGCGGCAAGGGCACAGGTGGCGTTGGTGAGGTTGAAGGAACCGGGCACCTGGACATCGAGGTGGAATCGTCTCCCGGAGGCCTCGACGGCGTCGTGGTCCTCTACCCACCAGTCGGCAGCAGGCTGACTCAGCTCACATCCGGGGCAATCCCATCCGTCCTCGCCATGGGTGAGAACGGCGTCGCAGTTGGGACACAGCGTCGAGTCAGCGGTCCAGCGAGGCTTGGTGTCCACCCAGATGACCTGACGAGCCTTCTGGCACACCCACACGATGAGTGGGTCGCAGGCATTGGCGACCACTGTCGGGCCATGCTCGGCGGCCCCCTCCAGGGCAGCGCGCCAGTCGCGTCCCAGGAAGGTCAGTTCGTGGTTACGGTCGAGCTGGTCACGGCTGAAGTTGAGCAGGACCAGTACTTCCGGGTTGCCCATCGCGACGACGTCGGCGACGACTCTCTCGTCGGTCTCCAACACGGCGATGGTGGCGTCAGGGGCTTCTCCCAGGGCCGAGACGATGCCGTGATGCAGGTTGGCCCCATCGGCATTGGTGACGACGTTTCGTTGGCCGTCAGGAGTCCCAGCTTTCACCGCGGCGGTGAGGAAATGGGTCGTCGTGGTCTTGCCGTTGGTGCCGGTGACACTGGCGACGCGACGGTCTGCCAGCAGCTCGGGCAAGGCGCGGGGAGCCAACGTCATCGTCACCCGACCACGGATTGATGCTCCTGAGCCCCTCCCGGCCAGGCGAGAGGCTGTTGCAGCTGTCCTCCCGGCCAGCAGGGCCAGTTGCAGCCGCGGGGAGGTGCGGTGTCTTCCAGGTGACGAGGTCATGGTCCCAATCATGGCAGGAAGGGGGGACGGTCCTGGTGTGATCTGCCGACGACGAGGAGGTTTCTACGGTCTCCAAAAACTGGTTGACAAGGTTGTTCGTTGTTGTTCCAGATGGGTGTCGGGAAACCTGTCGGGCACGCGTGTCACGGTAATTTCCGTCAGCTACGAGGGGCTGACGAGTGCCGGACGAGGGGGTGCGTGATGGTTGACATCGAGGAGTTGGTGAGCCGTGGTGTCGATGGTCTGGAGGTTCCCAACGGACATGCCATCCACCCGTTGCTTCAGCCTCTTTTCCCCGGTGGACTCATGCCCGCGGTGTACCGGCTGGATGGTGCGTCCTCAGTCGGGCTGGGGCTTCTCACCCATGGCTGGTGTGGGGTGGTCGGACTTCCCGAGCTCAGTGTCGAGGCGGCTCGGCAGTGGGGGGTTGAATTGTCGCGGTTGGTGCTCGTGCCCCATCCGGGGAACTGGCTTGAGACGGTGGCCACCCTCGTCGAGGGCCTTGACGTCGTTCTCGCCGCGGCCCCACCACCATTGCCGATGACGGCCAGCAGACGATTGACGGCCAGGCTGCGTTCTCGGGGCTCGACCTTGGTGGTGCTGGGACCGTGGCCCAACCCTGCTGCTCGAATTGACGTCCGCACCATGGGGTGGCAAGGGCTCGGCCAGGGGTATGGCTGTTTGTCGGCTCAGGAACTTGAGGTGACGGTGGTGAGGCATCACCACAACCATTCCGTGCGGCTCGTTCGTACCGGTACCGGGGTGCATCCTGCCGAGGAGGTGACTGATGTTTGCTGAACGGCTCAGTGCAGCCCCGGTTCGTGTCCTCATGGCAGTGATTCCCGGGTGGCGAATCGTGGCGGCGTCTCGACGTCAGTCTGGGGATGCCCCTCTTCTGGTCGTCGATCGCGGGGTCGTCGTCGACTGCTGTTCCCGGGCAGCCGAGGAAGGAGTGGTCCCTGGTTTGCGAGTGAGAGCTGCCCAGCTGCGCTGTCCAGACGCCGTTGTCGTGTCTCACGATCCTGCCTCTGAGGAGATCCTCTTCGACGAGGTGGTTCGCGAGATTGAGAGGTCAGTGGCGCCTTCGGTCCACGTGGTGCGACCAGGGGTGGCCGCGGTGGCTGCTCGCGGAGTTGCTCGTTTCTATGGTGGGGAACGCGCCGCTGCGCAGCGCATGTCCGAGGTGCTGACTCGGATCGGGTACGCGGATGCGGGAATTTCGGTGGCGGACGGACTGTTCGCAGCAGAGGTGGCTGCCACCGATGTGGCCGGCCCCGAGAGTCATGACCCGAGGATCCTCAGTCCCAGGACGTCCAGGGACTTCCTGGCTCCCCGCGACGTCTCGGTTCTGGCGCGTACCGGACAAGCCGATGAGGCATTGGTTCGGACCTTGCGCCAGCTCGGTCTGACGACTGTTGGCTCCTTCGCCGGTCTGGACCGTCAACATGTCGTCCAGCGGTTCGCAGAGGCCGGTCAGCGCGCCCACGACTGGGCACGTGGCATGGATGTCACGGTGCTGTCGGCACACCGGCCCGAGGACGACGATGCCATGGAAGTCGTCCTTGACGATCCGGAACCTTTCGGCGCACAGGTGGTGACCGTGGTGCGTCCTGTGGTGGAGGAGTTCATGGCAAATTTGGCAGCCGACGGCCGGGTTTGTTCCCAAGCTCGCATTCTCATCCGGGCCACTGCTGGGTTGTCTGAGCGCACCTGGCGTCAACCGTGGCAATTCAGCGGTGATGATCTGTTGGCTCGACTGTCCCGTCAGCTCGACGACCTTTCCCGGGGCATTGGCGAGTTCGGTGCTGATGAGTTCTGCCAGTCCGGTGTTGAGGCGGTGCGGATCGTTCCCACCATCCATCGTGCGGGTGAGGCTGCCGAGGGATTGTTTGGTGCCAGGCCCGCCGAGCATCTCGTCCACATCATCTCCCAGTTGCAGGAGAAGCTGGGCCCCGAGGGGGTTCTGATGGGGAAAGTCGATGGTGGCCGGATGCTCAGGGACCGACGCCGACTGATTCCTTTCGGGACGGTTGCCGAGGACGCGCGTCCGGTGGATCGCCCCTGGCCGGGCCACCTCGACGGCCCTGCTCCCGGGATCGTGTATTCCCGTCCGCTGCCAGCTCGGTTGGAGACGACTGACGGTATGCCACTGACGACGTCGTCCGACCTACCGTCGATCAGCCCTGGATGGTTTCATGACGGCACGTCGCGACGGCGTGTCATCGCGTGGGCCGGGCCATGGCCGGTGCACCAGAGGTGGTGGAGCACCCCGGCCGTCTCCGTTGAGCGAGTGCAGCTGGTCACCGAGGACCAACAGGCGTGGGTGTTAGCGGGATCGGCTGACCGTTGGTGGGTCGAGGCTCGTTACGACGAGGCGTGATCGGGGTGAGTTACCACAATCCTCCGATTCCGTGGCGAGAGTTGGAAAGACGCATCTCGGGACGGCGTCCTCCCAATGGTCATCAGGACAGCCATGCTGATCAGACCGGTTATCGCCGCGTCCGTAAACCCTTTGACCGTCATCCCCTCCGACCCGAGGGGCCGGTGGTGCCCTATGCCGAGCTGCACTGTCACTCCTCCTACAGCTTTCTTGACGGTGCCTCCAGCCCGGAGGACCTCGTCACCCGGGCGGTGGAGTTGGGGTTGTCAGGGCTGGCCCTGACCGATCATGACGGCCTCTACGGAGTCGTCAGGATGGCTGAAGCGGCTGAAACCTGTGGCCTTCCCACCATCATCGGGTCGGAGTTGTCCATCGGGGTGCCGGGACCTCAGAACGGGGTCGCCGATCCGGTGGGCAGTCATCTGCTCGTGTTGGCCAACGGTCCGGAGGGGTATCGCCGCTTGGCAGGCGCCCTCACCGACGCCTATCTGGCCGAGGGAGGGCAGAAAGGTCATCCGGTCCATGATCTTAATCATCTGGCCGAGGTGGCCGACGGGCACTGGACTGTCCTCACCGGGTGTCGCAAAGGAGCAGTGAGACAAGGGCTGGCCAGGGGAGTGCCGCAGGCCGAGGCCGAGCTTCATCACCTGATTGATCTCTTCGGCACTGACAACGTCCTGGTCGAGCTGACCGATCATCGCGCTCCCACCAATTCCCGTGACAACGACGTCCTCGCTGAGCTGGCGGGTCGTCACGGCCTGACAACAGTGGCGACGACAGCTGCCCACTACGCCAGTGCTGAACAGTTCGAGCTGGCCTGCGCTCTGTCAGCGGTGCGAGCTCGACGCAGTCTTGACGAGATGGACGGCTGGCTTCCTCCTGGCCCGGTGGCGAGGCTGCGTAGCGGGGTGGAGATGGCAGATCTGTTCAGCCGTCATCGAGATGCGGTGGACAACACTGTGGCGGTGGCTGAGAGGACGGCTTTTCAACTGAGGTCGGTGCGTCCGGGTCTGCCCGATCAGAAGGTGCCCGAAGGTCACACTCCCATCAGTTGGCTGCGTCATCTGGTGGAGGAGGGGCGTCAGGGCTGCTATGGGGACGATCCGGCGGCCAAGGACCGACTGGCCACGGAACTCGATCTCATCGAAGCCCGAGACTTTGCCGGCTACTTCCTCATCGTCTCCGACATCGTGAAGTTCGCCCGCTCCCAGGGGATCTTGTGTCAAGGACGTGGATCAGCGGCGGCCTCGGCAGTTTGTTACGTGTTGGGCATCACCGTTGTCGACCCGGTGTTTTACGGGCTGCCTTTCGAGCGGTTCCTGTCGGTGCTGCGCGAGGAGGAGCCCGACATCGACGTCGACTTCGACGCCCGACGTCGCGAGGAGGTCATCCAGTACGTCTATGCCAAGTATGGACGGCGCAATGCCGCTCAGGTGGCCGGCGTCTTCACCTATCGGCCGCGCAGCGCCATCCGTGACATGGCCAAAGCTCTCGGCTATTCCCAAGGACAGCAGGACGCGTGGTCCCGTCAGGTGGAGAGAGGATCGGTATCATCCCTCTCCCAGGACTCTGACGGTCCCGAGATTCCTGACGACGTCGTCGCCCTCGCCCAGCAGGTGATGGGGCTACCGCGGCACCTGGGCATCCACTCGGCCGGAATGGTGCTGACCCAGGAACCAGTGGAACGCATCTGTCCGATCGAGCCAGCCCGGATGCCTGGTCGCACGGTGCTGCAGTGGGATAAGGAGGACTGTGCCTGGATGGGGTTGGTGAAGTTCGACCTGCTGGGGTTGGGAATGCTCTCGGCACTGAGTATTTCCTTCGATCTCATCTCCCGGCACTGCGGACGCTCTTGGACCCTGGCGTCGATCCCGCGTAATGAGCCCGGGATCTACGACATGTTGTGCCGCGGTGACAGCATCGGTATCTTCCAGGTGGAGAGCCGGGCCCAGATCGGCACCTTGCCTCGGCTCAAGCCACGGTGTTTCTATGACTTGGCCGTGGAGATCGGACTCATCCGCCCTGGCCCGGTGCAGGGAGGGGCAGTGCATCCCTACATCAGACGACGCACGGGTGCTGAACCGATCACTTATCCCCACCCTCTGCTTGAACCAGTGCTCAAGCGCACCCTGGGGATCCCGCTCTTCCAGGAGCAGCTCATGCAAATGGCCACGACAGTCGGCAATTGCACGGCTGCTGACGCTGACCTGCTGCGTCGAGCGATGGGGTCCAAACGTGGGGTGGAGCGCATTGACTCCCTGCGTGCCAAGCTCTTCGAGGGGATGGCAGCCAATGGGATTGACGACGTCACTGCCCAGGACATTTATGCCCGCATCGAGTCTTTCGCAAATTTTGGATTTGCCGAGTCTCATGCCTTGAGCTTCGCCGGACTGGTCTATACCTCAGCCTGGGTCAAGCTGCATTACCCAGCGGCTTATCTTGCGGCCCTGCTGCGCAGCCAACCGATGGGGTTCTATTCCCCGGCGACTCTGGTGGCTGATGCTCGACGACATGGTGTGGTGACTCGACGTCCAGATCTGACGAAGTCGTCAGTAGGAGCTGACATGGAACTGCTGGGTTCCCGTGACGGTGGTGTCGAGACGGGGACGGACGACTGCCTTCATGACCACGAGGAGTCCGAGATCGGTCCTTTTGATCCCAGACGTGATGACGGTGGCCATCGTCGAGACACCTACTTCGCGGTGCGGCTCGGCCTCTCTGACGTCTCCGGCATCAGTGCCGAGACAGCCACCCGGATTATTGAAGAGCGGGACCGCGAACCTTTCACCAGCCTCGACGATCTCGCTCGTCGGGTTGAACTGAGTGAGGAAGAGGTGGAGGCCCTCGCCCTGGCCGGTGCTTTCGACGACCTGGTGGGTTCCAGACGCGGTGCTCTGTGGCAAATCGGTCAGATCGACGGTGTGGCACCGGGCCAGCTGGATGTTCAGGTGGCGACCCAACCGCCTTTGCTTCCCGAACCCACTCAGCTGGATCTCCTAGGTGACGATATCCGTGCCACCGGAATCAGCACAGCAGACCATCCTGTTCGCCACGTCCGGAGCGTCCTTGATCGACGAGGTGTGGTCCGAGTTGATCGGCTGGGCGACGTCGAGGCTGGACGGCGTATAGAAGTTGCTGGAGTCGTCACCCACAGACAGAGACCTGGGACAGCGGGGGGAGTGACCTTCCTCAACGTGGAGGACGAAACAGGCCTGCTCAACGTCATCGTCACTCCGGGTGCATGGAAGCATCACCGACGTGTGGCCCGGACGTCGCGAGCTTTGGTGGTGCGGGGGATCTTGGAAAGAAGCGACGGGGGAGTGACGAGTTTGCAAGCAGATCGGTTGGAAGCTCTCGATTTATCAGTACCTACGAGATCCCGTGACTTCCACTGAACAGCCTCTGGCAAGGGGATATGCCGACAGCGGCAACCTAATTTGCGTCATCGTTCATCCATGTGTAATGTTTTCCGAGCTGTCAGGGGCTGCTTGAAGCGGCTCCTAGATGGCAGCCGAACTGGATCTCAGTCCGATAGATTTGATAGTCGGGGTTGATCTGGTAAGGTTGATCGGGTCGCTGCTTTCGGGTGGTGGTTTGGTTTC